>Ga0129327_10001671_pt1 | contig 13080 bp, 21 predicted proteins | sample CPBDNA_6_FD_111799 | JGI IMG/M metagenome (GOLD analysis project Ga0129327, IMG submission 111799) | Freshwater to marine salinity gradient microbial communities from Chesapeake Bay, USA - CPBay_Spr_31_0.8_DNA | ecosystem: Environmental > Aquatic > Marine > Coastal | place: USA: Chesapeake Bay... | reverse complement strand
ATTTGGTCAAAAACGTCTTTAGTTCCATTATTAATTCTCGTCTCAATAAGTCCTGGCTTGCGTAAAGCCAGTCGTGTTAAATCATGATCAGATAAAGTAGCGCGAATCTGATCTAGCCCTACTTCAGCTTCTCTTAAATTAGCCTGAAGCTCATTGTTCAATTCCTGCTGACGAGCAGCATCTTCTTTTAGCCGACCAATAGTTGCTTCGTTGGTTCTAACAGCCTGATCTAAGATTTGCTTTTCAGCAGTCAATTGTTCAATCTTTGCTTGTGTAGAGTCATAGTAGTACTTAACTCCAAAGCCAAGCCCTCCTAACAAACCCATTACAATTATTATACCATAAAGTTTTAGCATAGTACACCGTTATTTTTTGTTTTTACGCTCCAACATAGCATTAATAAATGATAACCCTTGAGAACGTCTGAACATAGAATCAGTATCTTCTTTCTTACGCTTATCGCGCTTTTTGAAAAAGATCTGATTTGCAGATGGAGTAAGGTCTATACCTCCGCCCGCTACTGCATTTGCTGCGGTCTCTCTAATGTCTTTGAAAGATTTCATCGGATAAGTTCTCCGGGATTTACTAAAATGTTTTGTTTAGTTTTTAGATGTAATACTTTATATATTGGAGCACCAAGCATATATCCTTCAGGATCAGTATCTTCAAATACTCTAACTTTAGTACCTTTCAAAGCAATAGGTTCACCTGTAATTGGTGAAACTGCATCGTGAGCTAGTGCATAAACGCCAGGCTGTAATTGTTCACCAATCATATACCAAGTAGATTCAAATAAAGTATCATCAAAATCAATATCCATTTTCTTTAGAACATTGATAATTTCTTCTTCTGACATACCTGTTTCTTCTTTAATTAAGAATAATGCTGTTGCCCAAGAAGCCAATTTGGTTTTACCAAATGGAAGTTTGCTTAATAGTCTTTTAATATTGAATACTAAACGATGGAAAACAGTATAAGCAGCTTTTTCATCAGATGTTTTAAGTTCACGCGTCTTTTTTAAGACCTTACCTTCGTCGTCGATAATGCCCAGATCAAAAGCTGCTGTTTTATCCCAATTGGTAACTAATAGCTTAATAAATCTATAAGCATAAAATAAGTCGCCTGTTCTAGAAATAATACTCATATTTTTCTTAATCTTTCTACCATTATTGGATCTAATGGAACATCCATTTTTTCTTTATCGGTAATATAATTTAAGTAAAGCATAATAGGCTTAATAGTAGGCCAATGCTCTTTATCAATTTTATACCATAGCATTTTAGTCGTAGGCTTAATACCAAAAACGTTATAAAGGATTACAATATGATTTATAATCAATCTTTCTTGTAAATCCTTATCGTTATAATATCTACCAAGAAGCCTTTTTAAATATTTAAATCTATTCAAATCATCATAAAACTCTTCTGGATTTACGCAATTTAGATTTCTATAATTATTTGCCGCGTATAGAAGAAAATTCTTCTCATTCAATTTGTCAAAAAGTTTCATAAATTCCTCAATAAAATAGAACTATTTCTTCTATTTATCATTTATGAAAGCAAGTAAATCCTTTATTAAAGCAGATTTTGATTTACGGCGATCTAACTCAATTCCAATAGATCTACCATATTCTTCTAATTTTGCTTTATTCATCTTTTTAATATTAGATGAACTTAAGTAATGTACTTTAGATTCTTCTTTAACTTCTTGTATAATTTCTTGAGTAGATTCTTCAACAACAGCCGCTTCTTCTTCAATTTTAAGCACAATTGTTTTTGGCTCTTCTACATTTACTTTATTTCTATTATTAAACTTATCGCATTGCTCAGCAGTCATCCTCTGTGGTTTTACTAATTTTCCGTCTTTATTAATAAAACCACGAGGGGTCGCTATTACATCATTCATCCACTCAGGTAAGGCCATGCTTATCTCCGAGGTTTAAACATATCTACAACTCTAGAAGCTTTTTTTGGTTCTTCTACAAGAGCTGCAGCAGTTTCTTCTTCAACTTCTTCTGCCGTTTCTTCAACTGGTATATCTGTTTCTACTTCTTCAACAGCCGGTTCTGCTACAAATTCTGGAGCAGGTGCAGGAGCAGGCTTTGGCGCTTCAACACCATTCCAAGCATCAATTTCTTCTTTACTTAAACTTTTACGTTTTACCAATTCACCCTTTGGTGTATAATAACCATTAGGCTTTGCAATTGTATCTTTCAACCAACCAGGTTTTTTCATTAGACTCTCCTATTATATTTCGTTATCAACTAATAATATATCAAATACCGCAGTAACACGAGCATTATTTGATCTAACTTCTGCTCTAATATCTAGATCAGATTTTTCTGGAATTCTGATTGGAACACCAAATTGATATAGGTATTGTCCACCAGGTCCAGAAACTTCAGCAGTATGGCCAATTCTAAATGATGTTTGGCCAAAATATCTTACAAACATATCAATAGTAGCATCAGCGCTGCCGCCACATGTCGTACTACCTTGCATTAAGTATGCAGTTTTACCAGCTGGAACAGTGTAAATTGCCATTAACGTTTGGGACTTACCAATATTAATTCTTAATACTTCGGTAGCACCTCTAGAAACTCTAATTTGAGTTTGATTAGCGATGTTGCCATCAATATAAGCTCTATACACTCTTTTAAATGATACAGTACCTGTAGCACTATTTCCAGAAATCGTAAACGTATCTTCTACTTCTTCAAAATTTTCATCTAATCCAAGAACATGAACTGTAATGCCATCGTCTAAAGATGATAATGTACCATTAGATGTTGTTGTTGAAATAGTCAAAACGCCTGGAGTATCAAAAGCACTCCAAGGATATAGTGTATCATTAACATCCCAAATAGTTCCAGTTTGGCCCTGTGACATCGCAGGAACAGCACCAAATTTATGGATACTTGCCCAGCCATCAACAAGACCAGCCGCAATATTGATATTAGATGAAATACCAGCAGAGTTAATGATATTACCATCTTTGTCAGCCATCATAATGACTTCAAAAATATTGCTATTGGTTATTGAACCAAACCAATCTTGTCTATGCGCAGAGAACTGGGCCATTAGTTATACCTTACTTTTTGATTGAATCAGCTGACTTTTTGATATTGTCAAATGTTTCATCCTCGCCGTCTTTTTCATCGACGATTTCAGTATTGTCATCATGCATCTTTTTGAAATCTTTTTCACCTTTTGCACGAGGCTGTTCAGGTGATTCGTCTAAGGATTCATCCCACGGCGCTTTCTTTAAAGATACTTTATCTTTTGGTTGAGCTTTTACAGATTGAAGAGCTCTTTTAATTTGTTTTTGTGAAAGTGGTTTACCTTTAGCCTTTTTAGCTTCATCAACAGATTCTTTCATGCAAGAACCTTCATGGACTTTACCACATTTCTCGCATACTTCAGCTTCATCGCTAATTGCATCAACTGTATCTTTTTTCATGGTGACTTTATATGTCTTATCACCAAACTTAAATTCTTTTTTACCAGCTTTTGCTGCAGCTGCAGCCGCACCCATGAAATCTGCTACATCTTCATCAGCAATAGCTTCAGGTACCCAGCTTTTTCTCTCGGTTTTTACTTCTTTAGTCTCGTACATATCGAGGTATGCTTGAGCTAATGTTTTATTGATAGTATCCATTGTAGTTTTTCCTTTACATATTCATAAAATATTGGCCAGCCCAAGCTGCGGCCGATACAGTTACACCGATCCAGAAGATACGGTTTATGACTCTAACAGTAATAGCTGTCTCGTCCATTTTACTTTCTACTTCGTCAATTCGGTCTGAATGCTTATTCAAACGCTCATTAATTGTAGTACGATCACTTTCTAAAGCAATCAATTTTTCTTCAGCTCGTGCTAAAGAGATAACGGTTTCAGACAATCGATCGATTTTTTCTTCGATACGGTCTAAACGTCTATCGTCACGCATGATATGATCTTGTAATTCTTTATTATCAGCCATGTCGTTTCTCTATTAATACCTTTAAATTAGTTGAGCCTTTTATTAACCTGTGATAGGTCATTTTCTCTATAAAAAACTGATCTCCCTGTTTCAGCTCAAATGGTAATGAATCATCATATTGAAATGACCATCCATTTCCTTCTAAAACTGTAACAATTCGATCTTCTCTATCACGGTGCCAAACTAATTCAGAGCTATTTACGCTGGAATCGAATGTTCGAACACTATCATCATCTTGATATGGTCTTACCAAAAGAAGGAACCTCCTCCCGAAAGACCGAGCTGCTTTGCATAATATGGAAGACGGCAGGACCAATAGCCTGCTTTAGTCTTATCTTTTTTCTGATCACATTGGTGGCGAGCTGCAAAGCTCTTCCTTGCCTCTGGATCATTAATCTTTGCTTTGAGGCCTGTGGTATCTCCAAACTGGATTTTAATTACATTGCCTTTATCATTCTTTACGTAAACATAGAACTTTTTGTCGCCACCTCTTTTAGGTTCATTAAGTTCTACTTCTTTACCTTTATATTCTGCCTCCATTAAAGGGCAATCAATAGGAACAAATTGGCCTTCATATAAACCATATTCGCCAATATCAGTTTCTTCTAATAAGAACTTATCAACACCTTCTGGTGTATATTTACCTTCTTCCATTTGCTTACGAGCTTCTTGAAATAGCTCATAGTAAGCTTTTGAACCAACACGAAATACGTTTTCGTTTAATGGAATATCATTTTTTGAGTGATATTCCAAATTGGTTGAAGGATCAATGTTATGTTCTTTAAAGGTTCTCATCCACCAAACTCATGTCCTGCGACTCTACGCATTTGTTTTTTAAATTCTGCAAAATCAGGTTTTTCTTTATAAAGCTTAATAGAGATCTCAGGACGATCTTTCCCTTTGATTCTCCATTTGTAACCTTTTTCTTTATGCTCAGGTTTAGTAGTCTTTACGACACGGCGTTCAAAACCTTTTTCCCAAGTTTCAGAACCTTCTTGTACTGATTCTGGCATCCTATCCATAATCCAAGCTTTAGCATTTGCTTTGCCGTATTCGGTAGTTTCCCACTCCCAATCACCACGATCCCAAACATAAACTTTAAATTCACCTTTATGGCGCTCATTATGATCTAAAGCTTTTTCAATTTTATATTTCTTACCACCAATAGTAGCTTCGATTTCACCATTAGGACCAGCTTTTTTCCAGCGTGGAGCTTTTGCTTCAGTAATGTATTCGCCAAAGGTTAACATTAGTCTTCCTTTTTATCTCTACGCTTTGCAGCAAGATAAGCTGCAATTGCCATTTCACGGCGCTCATTCTTATCCATACCTTCAAACTGTGAAGCATCTGATTTTTGGAAATCTTCAATCCATTTTTTCATGCCATCAGAAACTTGAAGTTTTTCTTCAAGATCAACTGATTCATTTTGTCTTTTTAAGACTGCTGCAACTTGTGGATAATCTGATAAACCTTTTTTGATTTTATCAATTGCTTTAGTTGCACCCGTCATATTACCACCTTTGTATCGTGGATCAGACGCAATTCCAATAGCCATTTTAATTTCTTTAGGTGTAAATTTAGCTTCTTCTAGTTCTTTTTCCTTAAGACGACCCATCATATTGCCATATTGCTTTTTATTTACAGACTTAGCTGAAATGCTTGGACGAGATTTACCTTTTTGATCTTTTTTCTTATCAGCTTCAATTTCTGCTTTAGTTGGTGCTCTATATTTTTCTTCTAATCCTTCGTCAAGCTTAACATCAAGGTGACCAGAACCAATAGCTGCTGGATTTTCACCCATTCTCTTTAGAGCTTTTTTGATAGCTTCGGCTGTGTTACGAGCTGGAACGACTACTTGCATTCCCTTTTTAAGTTTATTAATTGGTTTAGTAACAGTTACCATCCAATTCTTTTGCTTAGCTTCGGTCATATGATAACCTTTACCATCACAATGATCGCAACCTTCGCCTTTACACTTAGGGCATTCAACTTTAGCTTCTTGAACTGATTCTTTCATTGCTGCTTTACGCAATTCAACTGCTTTTGCAATATTGGCGATTTTCATCATCCGCTTTGACTCAGCATCATTTGGATTGTCGATAACCATACGTACTGTAGGTTCATCAACATTGTGTTGCTTAACAAACTTTTTATATGCGTCAAACTTTTTAGAATCTACCGCACCACCAAATCTAGATTTCATTGGTTTATTTGCTTCTTGAACTGATTCTACAAGACCAACTTTTTTAAGTTCGACATAAATACGTTCACGCACGTCTGTATCTAAACCATCAACAAAACGATTTAACTGAGAAAGTAATTGCCCTGCTTGTAGAATATTAACACGGCCAATTTGATCTAGCATTTTAGCAGCTTTCATAAAGTCAGCTTTATCAATGCCACCATTCTTTTTGGCATATACTGTTAATGCTTTAGCACCAGCAGAAAATTTCTTTTGATCCATTGCTTCATTAACTTCAACAGACTCATTGTATTTACCTGCCATTACAGCATGCATATCTTTTGCTTTTTGATGGAATGCTGAAAGCTTATTTTGCATCCACTCAGGGAATTCATTATTGCCTTGGATATATTCCATAATCTCTTCTGCAACGTAACCAATAAACTTAGCTTGGTCCATTGCCATACCAGCTTCATCAGGAGATGCTGGTTCATTATCTTCTGGAGCTTCAACAACTTCACCTGGAGTTGCTTTTTTATAAGCGTCAACAATCTGATCAGATCCGACCTCTAATGCTTCACGAATATTAAAATAGCTTTTAGTCATATTACCCTCTTACTTTCGCGGCAAGATCTTTGTCAGCTCCGCCCCATGTTCCTGATGATTTTGTTGCGAATGAGTTAACTCTTGCAAGTCCCCATTGCGTTGGATTAGTTCCTGGACGATGCGATGTTTTCCATGCGCCATATCCACGGTCAAATACTTTTTTAAGAATTGAATATGGAATACCAGTTTTATCGGCCTTTTTCTGAAGTGCTTTTTTTGCATCAGCTTCAGTTACTTCTTCACGTTTTTCACCAAACATGTCTTTAAAGCGTTTTGTATGCTTAGATTGTTTAGCATTATCTCTAGGCTTATTATATTTTTCTTTTTCTTTTGCATTCATTTTATCATAGTCTTTATGAGAGCCATAGCCTTCACCAATAGAATGAGGAGCAGGTTCTACTTCTTGAGCTAATGCAAGGATTGATTCTTCATTTGGATCTACCTTAGACACTTGATCTAACCAACATCTCCAAGTTTCACCTTTTGATTCTACAACCAAATAGTTAGCACCAAGTTTAGTAATAGTACCAACAATACCTTTATCAGTAATTACAACTTGTTCACCTTCTTCAAAAATGCGTTGTTTGATATATGCTTCACGCAGTTCTGAAACCGGCTCTAATTGTACATGGTTTTTATATTCAGATGCTTCTTTAATACCCATTGCTTTGCGCAGATTATCAAATAGTCCTTTACCATCTTTGAAACCAGATGGAAGACCTTTTGCAAAAGAAGCGTAATCATTAGATGCAGCTGCATCTCTCATTTTAGAAGCTGACATACCTGATACATCATCAGAATCAGGATCGCGTTCACCAGCAGATACAACATTAACACCATCTTGGAAGTTGTACATACCGTGGCGAGAACTAACGCCATTATACTTATTTGTTAGTGCAGAGAATTCATTGACTCGATCTGAACCAACTACCATAGTAACCTTGGTAAAACCTTGATCGTATAGCTTTACCAAAATATCTAAAGCATTGCGTACGTCCTTATCAGACATGATATTTCTACCATGCTTAGGAAACATCTTACGCATATATTTAATTTTTGTATTAAAGTCTAATGGATTCTTTTTAGGATCTTGAGATTTAGACGCGTAAATACGATAGTTGTTTCCCTTTGCAAGAGAAGCAACTTTGGAAATAAGTTTTTCATGTCCGTTTGTTGGCGGATTAAATCTGCCAAAGGTAAAGACTACCTCTTTAGTTTCTTCGGTTAGGTATTCACTAAAAGATTTAAACAAGGTTATTCTCCCTTAGTCGCTCTTAGCTTTTCACGGTCAGCCTTTTTAATCTTAGGAAGTAATTTCTTTGCAATCTTTTTAATTGCTGCGCCTTTTTTCTCTAAGCGCTTTTCAATACTTGCTCTTGCCGCATAAGAAAGATCTGCTTTATCTTTATCTTTTGTAATTTTCTTAATAAGAATATTACGAGCAGCTTTTTCAGCGCGTTTCTTTAGCTTCTCAGGAGAAGCTAATTTTTTACGTGCTTTTTTCTGGCCCAATGCGATTTTGGCTTTATTCTTTCGCATGGCCATTTTCATTTTTTGGCGCTGGGCTTGAGTTAAAGCCTCATCTACACTTGGGTCATACGAAGCTGCTAAGTCGCCAGATGTGTCATCCGTCTTACGGCGTTTAGCATTTTTAGCGAGTTGTTCATCGCCAGTAGCTGTATAGTCTACAGTTAAAAAGTCTTTGAATGAGTACATTTGTTTATTCTTTCCCATTAAGAACGAGACGCGGTGTCCCAACCTTTTAATATATCAGGAGAGAAGTTATTTGTTGAGAACTCTAAACGGTCCACCAACTTAACTGCTCCACCACCAATGCGGTCAATTGCAACAAAGCCTTCTTGGCCGGTTACCTTAAACCCAGTTTTTGTTTTAACAAAAGTGTTAATATTTTTTAGTCTATCAAGCTTATTTATAATAATTAACTTCGCAACTACAATAGCTTTTTGTAAATCAAACAATAATTTTAAGTTATTTTTATTTTTTTCTGAGAAAAACTTTAGCATCTCGTCGCGTTTTGCATATTGGGCTGACTTACCTTTTTCAGTTGTACGCTTACCAGCTTCTTTTTCAAATTTATCAGTAATGAATTGAATAAGATTATCGACGTGCTTTTTGGTATCAGTTACTGCTTCACCGGCACGAACATACCTATTATTATGAGTTTCAATCACACCAGCAAAATCTTGGTTCTTTTCAATTTCACGAAGAGTTGAACCAGCAATTTTACGGAAGATTTTACCAGCGTCTGAAAGAGCTTTAGTAACTTCATCAGTATCTTTCTTTGTCAGCGTTGCTGTACCAGATAAATCGCGAATTGTTGCAGTTTCAGCCCATACAGACGAAACGTTTTTAAATTTATCTACATCAACACCGTATGATGCCTTCATGGTTTCGAAAGTAGCTCCATCATACGACGTATGAAATACGACTCCAATACGAGCTTTTTTAATTCTTTTAGCTTCGTCGGAATCAACGGGAATAGCGTACATAATGGTGTTAGGATGAAAAGTGAGATACTTTTGACCATCAATTGATTCAGTTTTGAGATCATTAGAAGTAAACATAATATCACCTTGCACGACGCCTCTGATGCCAAGTTTACTAAGTTCATCGTATGCGATTTTGAGTTTTGTTTGTAAGTCTCCACTTGTGTCTTCTTCGATGTCTGCATGAGATTTATATACCTTTGGATTCTTATTAAAGATGCCTTTTTTGGCAACAAAGAATTCGCCATCATTTGGGTCAATCCCGGCGAAAACAGCAGGTGCACCATCCCATTTTACAGTAACATCTGTAGAACCTTTAGCATTACCCGCTAACATATCACGAAGAGAACGCAAAGCTAAAATAGCATCCCTTGCGCCCTTCACACCACCATAAATCACTTGATCTTCAATGTGAGTCATGTGGGTATTCTTCTGTTCAGAAAGGTAAGACTTAAAGTTTTTCATCGTTTTTCCTATTGATAAATTTTTACGAATGCTGATGAATCATCAGAGCTTGATGCGGCGTAATTTACAATTGCATTTACAAAAGCGTCAGCCTTACTTCCTTTATTAGTATTCAAATACTGGACAATCATTACAGCTGCTAATTTAGCTGAGAACCAACCTGCATCTTTAGTTTTCATTTCTTCAATAAAGTAATCATAAGTCAAAGATGGATCTGCCACTTTTGCCATTTTGTAGAAATACATTTCTGATCTTTTATTTTTTCCAGAAGCTAATTTTTGTGCTATACGTTTAATAGATCCATGTGGTGGAATATTCACATTAAGGTATCTCTTACCAGCGGCCATAATAACACCCCAGCCAGCACCACCACCACGGGCCGTTTTGCCCATGATCTCAATCTTATTAGCACCAAGGTAGTTATTTGGACGAATTTCCATAGTGCCACCACTAAATTCTACGGTGCCACCTTTATTTGAGAAGAATGTACCACGGTTTGATTTTACTGCGCCGGATACAAATTTATGATTTTGTGGAGAACCTTCAATATTATATTCTTTTGCTTTGGCATCTTTCTTAACAAGCTTAAGGGAAATACCCACAACTTTGCGTTCTTTGAATAAGCGCAAAAGAGAGTTATTGAGTGCACCAATTGAAGAAGTATCTAGTTCTTTCTTTAGGTCTACACCATCTTCAATAGCCCAGATATCGCCTGGATTCCATTTATCATCTGTCAATGCAGAGATACCAGAATTCTTGAAAGCTTCTTTCTTAGCAGTCTTATAAATGTAATTCATTGCTGAAGAATCACGATGAAGCTTATGCTTTTTAGTTGCGTATCCAGCTTTAATAATTTTTTGAGCTGAAAGATAAGCCGAAACTTGCCACGCTGAATCCATTGAAACCATTTCATCAAATGATGTTTTACCAACATCAATACGATTCATAGCTTTTTTAAGAATAGATGGAGTAAAGAATTCAATTGGTTGATTGCCATATTCAAGCATCGCTGCTAACCATAAACACTGACCTGATTCTGTCTGAGCAGTATTTTCTGTACCACCACCAGCACCAGCACCTCCACCAAAAATAGCAGACTTACCAATCTGGGATGATGATATTTCTTTACCATTAGTGGTAATTAGGTTAAATGGAGTTTTACCATCAAAATTATCTATGGCTGTAATATTTTCTGGTGTATTAGCAATTACAACTTCTGAATTATCTTTGGCCAAAGCCAATGTAACACCATTAATAGCAGCGTGCTTAAGAATGTCAATTCTTAGTTCTTTGGTTTTACTATTAGGTTTGCTCAGTTCTCCAGGTCTAAGAGCAGTCATTCCTTCGGATAAAAAAGATTTAAACTTTAGCATTGTCTATCCACGTTCTTAGGTTTAATTATTAGTATTTATATGTTTATAAAACTTGATGGAAACACATAAGAGCAAGTTCTGCTTCAACTCTAAATGCTTCTTTTTCCCAAGGAGACTTATCATAATCAAAGCCTTCAGGATAAACCTTTTTCTTCCAACGTATTCTACCGTCGTCAAGCCGCTTCATTTCACCTCGCGCGTATTGCTTAAGATGAGTAAGCTCGTGGCATAAAGTAGATACGAAATCAAACAACCTTAGGTTACGATCAATTTCAATTTCAAAGGTACGATGATCATCGGTTTGCATACAGTAGCCATATGCATTACTATTCTGCATACAATTAGAGAACTTAATAGAAATATCAAGGGTACGCATACGTGGCATTGTCTTCTTAAGATACCAAAAGACTACCTTTTCAGTCAGATCGCGAATTTCTCTCTTACCATTTTGAAAGTGTAACTCATTCATACTGCTTTCTCCATCATCAAACATATGTATATTATACTATAGCTATGTAAGAATGTAAACAGGTAGCCTAAAAATAAAAAACCTTTAGAATCAACAACTTAGATGAGGAGAGCTCTAAGAGATTGATTCTAAAGGTTAAATAAATGTAAGTTTAGATTAATTATATCTTTATTAATACTAGTCAAACATTTCTTTTAATTGGTCGATTGAAGATGCTCCAACGATTCTCTTTACTTCTTTTCCGTCTTGAGCTAATATTAAAGTAGGAACTCCTCTAATATTATATTGTTGCACAAGGTTTTGATTCTTATCTACATCAATTTCTACGATTGGTACACCTATGTCATTGCCTTTTAAAGCTTCAGTAAGAGCTTTACAAGGCCCACACCATGTAGCGCTAAATTTAAGAACCTTAATTCCGCTAACGTCTATTTCGATATCTTTAGTAGGTTCTGGGGTATCAATAATATGTTTAAATCTATTAGCCATTATCTTCGCACTCTACAATTAGGACACCAATCATCAGATCCTAATTCAGTTTTACATTCTGGGCAAACCGGATTTGTCAAGTTGATTCTCCTCTAAACACACATATCGCTTGCGCATCTTGAGGAAAATATCCATCACCTTTGCCTAACTTATTACTTAATTGTTCTCTATTAACACAACAGTCATGCATTGATTTGTATGTATCCATCGCACGAGACTCTAGAGTTCCCTCAACAAAAAGAATAAAAACTAAAGTCCACATGTTGTTTGCCTTTTATTGGCTCCGGCGGTAGGGATCGAACCTACGACCAATTGATTAACAGTCAACTGCTCTACCGCTGAGCTACGCCGGAATATTAAAATTCTATTTATATAGCATGGCCATCAACTGGATTGTCAGGCCATTCTTCTATAGGCTTTTTTTCTTCAGAATTAGCTTTTTCGCGTTCCTTTGCCCTTTGACGTTCTTCATCTGACATAGATCTAATATCTTTATTCATATAAAAATCCTTTAATGGTGCCGGTTGAGAGACTTGAACTCCCGACCTACTGATTACAAATCAGTTGCTCTACCAGCTGAGCTAAACCGGCTTGGAGGTGGCGATGGGACTCGAACCCACATAATACGGATTTGCAATCCGCTCCGTAACCAATTCCGGGCACGCCACCAATTTTTGGTGCCCTCTCCCGGACTCGAACCGGGACGCCGCTACCGGCGAGAGATTTTAAGTCTCTTGTGTCTACCATTCCACCAAGAGGGCATTATACATTATATATCGTCAATATTTATTGGCATGCAATCAACTGCAGCGCTTTTATGTACTAATACTACAGCTTTCTTTAACTCTTCAAAACAGGCTTCTTTATTTTCATAAGTTCCAACATGATAGTAATCAAGCTTTTGACCTGTTGAAAGTTGTAACCAAACTAAAATCCAAACCATAATTAATCACCTAATCCAAAGCAAGGCATATGAATAGCCATTTTGCAATAGTTTCCATAATCTT
>Ga0129327_10001668_pt1 | contig 13093 bp, 11 predicted proteins | sample CPBDNA_6_FD_111799 | JGI IMG/M metagenome (GOLD analysis project Ga0129327, IMG submission 111799) | Freshwater to marine salinity gradient microbial communities from Chesapeake Bay, USA - CPBay_Spr_31_0.8_DNA | ecosystem: Environmental > Aquatic > Marine > Coastal | place: USA: Chesapeake Bay... | reverse complement strand
TTATAGTGAATACCAACAGTATTTATTCAACAGAATTTGTGAATATAAAGAGTGTTTTCTTACCCCTATTGGGTACAGAAAAATATCTCAAATCTTCAACGAGGAGGGGTTAAAAACTCCTCGTGGAAGTACCTTTAAGAATAACCATGTTCATTCCATTTATAAGAAAGGTAAAATTAGAGAAGAACGAATCAATCGTGAAGATATCGTTGAGGTTTCCAATCTTACAATTGAGGAATTAAAATAATAGATTAATTTTTGTCATTATGTAAAAAATACTTTACATAATGACAAGAAAACTTTACATAAATAAATTGGCGGTTTTAGTTATATTAACATTATGCATTAGCTTAAAGTTAGATTTACTTATCAAGAAAGGGGGAAACCAAGACTAGAAAGATCAGAGCCCAACACCCTATTCATGTTGAGAAATTAATATTTTTTGGAGGTCATAAATTGGCTTATGGTTATATTTGTAGCGTTATTTAAGAATTATTTAATATTTAATCATTAAATTTGATTAACTAAAAAACAACCGAATTAAAACAATTTAATTTATGAAAACATTTTTAAGGGCTTTTGCCTTACTTTTCTGTGTTGCATCTTTTGCACAAACAACAGTAAAAGGAACTGTCAGTGATGACAGCGGAATGCCACTAGCTGGCGCGAACATTATCATTGCTGGAACTTCTAGTGGAGTTGTAGCTGATTTTGATGGGAACTTTACTTTAACTACTAACGAAAATCTTCCATTCACGATTAAAGTGAGTAGTGTAGGTTTTAGTACGCAAACGCAAGAAGTAACTTCTAATAACCAAACCATTACGGTGACTTTGGATGAAGGAAGCTTCTTAGATGAAGTTGTAGTATCAGCGTCAAGAGTGTCTCAACGAATTTTTGACTCTCCGATAACTGTTGAAAAATACAGCCTAAAACAAATTGAGCGTACGCCTTCAGCTGACTTTTTTGAAGGATTACAAAACGTTAAGGGAGTTCAAATGAACCAAACAGGTTTGGTGTTTAGTCAAGTTAATACAAGAGGTTTTGCAACCGCATACAATGAAGGTTTTGTAACACTTGTAGATGGAATGAACACACAAGCACCCGTTTTTGGATTTGCTGTAGGTAACTTAATTGGCCCTAGCGAACTAGACGTTCAAAGTGTTGAATTAATTCCTGGTGCGGCTTCTGCCTTATACGGAATGGACGCTTACAAAGGAATCATGTCTATCACTACCAAAAATCCATTTGACCATGAAGGTGTCAATGTGTATTATAGATCAGGTGTCACTCAGCAAGTTGCTGGTGGAGATAACGAGTTTTCAGATTTTGGAGTGCGTTTAGCTAAAAAACTTTCTGATAAATGGGCTGTAAAAGTATCCGTTTCAGCAAAGCAAGGAACGGAATGGGCTGCGGCTGACACGCGTCACAAAAATGATTGTTCTAATTGTGGTGAAGGAAGTATTGTTGAAGGATACGATCCAAGATCTCCTGATTATGATGCTGTTAATGAATACGGACAACAATTAATTTCCTCACAAGATGTATGGGGAGCTCTTGCTGCTTTTGTAGGAGAAGATAATGCTACTGCTCTTTCTGCTGCTGCACCAGATTACTGGGATGCTATCAGAACAACAGGATACATGGAAACAGATCTTTTTGGGAATGAAGCAAGTAACATAAAAGGAAATGCAGGTATTTACTACCGTCCAAATAGCGATACAGAAATATCTTTATCTACTCTATATGGTACAGGTGAAGCGCCTTTACCAGCGGGTAACGCTCGTTACAACATCAAAGATTTTGTGGTTCAACTACATAAGTTTGAGATTAAAAGTGGAGGCCTTACAGCCCGCGCTTACTATACCGCAGAAGATGCGGGTAAAACAACACAAAGTTCAGCTTTAGGAACTTCTGTTGCCCTTGCTCAACCAGGCGGTATTGAAAGCGGCTGGGGTGGTGCTTATTTAGCAAATTATTTAGGTGCTTTAGCTGGTGGTGCTGCTAATGTTCCCGCTTTTTTAGGACAGATTGTGGGTGACGTATTTACAGGCGGGCAAAGCTTCAATAACCTTGTCGGAGTTGAAAACAGTTTAAATGCGCATAGCTTTGCTAGATCTCAAGCAGATCTAAACATGTTAATGCCAGGAACTCCTGAATTTAACACTGCAGTAGCAAATGCAACTAATCAACCTATTTTAACATTCAATGAAAACAACGGTGCTTTGGGCGCAGTAATTAAGGACGTTTCAACGGTTACAACATTTGAAGCCAACTACGATTTTAAAGATGAAATTGAATTTGCCAATATAGTGATAGGTGGTATATACAGAAATTTTACCCTTGATACAGACGGGACGTTATATACAGATTACGATGCACCAATTGAGTACAAAGAATTTGGAATGTATGGTCAATTACAAAAAGACTTGTTTGACGACAACGTATCTTTAACAGCTTCTTTACGTTATGACAAAGTTGAAGTAATGGAAGACGCTAATATAACGCCAAGACTTGGATTGTTATTTAAGCTTTCTGAAAACAAAAACCTTAGACTTTCTGCTCAAGTAGGGTATAGAAACCCAACCAATCAAGATAAGTTTATTGGACTGTACAATGGAGAAGAGGTATTGTTAGGTAGTACAAGACAAAACATCGACAGGTTTGCAACAAACCTTGGAGGTTTTGACTGGACAGGAAATCAAGTATTTGAAACTGCTTTAAATAAAAGTGCTTGGGATAATGGAGGAAACATCGTGTCTGAAGTCTTAGATTATGTAGAAGCTGAAAAAGTAACTTCATATGATATTGGATACAGATACAACACTAAAGATTTCACAATAGACATGAACGCCTACTGGAGTGACTACAGTAACTTTATAGGAACTAATAGTGTATATGTACCTGCTGCGATTGGAGCACCTGCTGATGTAGCAATGGGTCTTGGAGCTTTTGCTCAATTTGGAGTTGACGCTAACTTAGATGTGCCATTTAGCACTCACGGATTTAGTCTTGAAGCAATAAAGAAATTTAGCTCAAGAATGACTTTTAACTTTATTTATGAGTACAACAAATTAGTTTATACTCCTGAAGCAAATTCAAATTTTGAATTAAGTTGGAATACTCCTGAGCACAGAGTTAAGTTTGGATTTGATTCTAAAATAACTGACAACATAAGCCTTGGAGTTAATGCACGTTATAACACTGAGTATTACTACGAGTCTTCGTTCATTGATGCGACGATTGATAGCAATACAGTTATGGATGCTAAGTTAACTTTTAACTTACCTATTATTTATTCTGGCCTTAAGATTGAGGTTGGAGGAAATAATATTGGTGGTCAAGAGTATGTAAGTATTCCTGGATCAGGTAACATAGGATCTCTGTATTATGCAGGGGTTAAAGTTGGATTCTAAAATCTAAACTTATTAATTCTATATAAAAAAACCCAGCACTATGTGCTGGGTTTTTTAATTAAAACTACTATCTTTGCAGCGCAAAAACTTAGTGTTTTTCGTCTCATTTTAGCTAAAAAATATAAACAATAAAGTAATGTCAAAAGTTACAGGTAAAGTTTCTCAAATTGTAGGCCCGGTTATCGATGTTGAATTCGGTTCTGGAGCAGACCTTCCAAAAATTTACGATTCCTTAGAAATCAACAGACCTGATGGGTCTATATTGGTTCTTGAGGTTCAATCTCACATTGGTGAAAATTCTGTACGTACCATCGCTATGGATTCCTCAGATGGATTGAGCCGTGGAACAGAAGTAAACGCCACTGGAGCGCCGATTCAGGTGCCTGTAGGTGAAGATGTTTATGGTCGTCTGTTCAATGTTATTGGAGATGCTATTGATGGCTTAGGAAACCTGCCTAAAGCAGGATCTGCTGGTTTACCAATACACAGACAAGCACCAAAATTTGAAGACCTTTCAACCTCTACTGAAGTTTTATTTACAGGGATTAAAGTCATTGATTTAATTGAACCGTATGCAAAAGGAGGTAAAATTGGATTGTTTGGTGGTGCCGGAGTTGGTAAAACTGTTTTGATACAAGAATTAATTAATAATATTGCCAAAGGCCACGGGGGTCTTTCGGTATTTGCTGGGGTTGGAGAGCGTACTCGTGAAGGAAATGATTTGCTTCGTGAAATGCTTGAGTCTGGTATTATAAAATATGGAGACGACTTTATGCACTCCATGGAAGAAGGGGGATGGGATCTTCAAAAGGTTGACAAGTCAATCATGAAGGAATCAAAAGCAACTTTCGTTTTTGGACAAATGAATGAGCCACCTGGAGCACGTGCACGTGTGGCCCTGTCAGGATTAACGATTGCAGAATATTTCCGTGATGGTGCAGGAGATGGTCAAGGAAAGGATGTATTATTCTTTGTGGATAATATTTTCCGATTCACACAAGCAGGTTCTGAAGTGTCCGCACTTCTAGGACGTATGCCTTCTGCCGTAGGATACCAGCCAACATTAGCCACCGAAATGGGAGCGATGCAGGAACGTATCACCTCTACAAAGAAAGGATCAATTACATCTGTACAAGCGGTATACGTACCTGCAGATGATTTAACAGATCCAGCACCGGCAACAACCTTTGCTCACTTGGATGCAACGACCGTATTATCTCGTAAAATTGCTGAACTTGGTATCTACCCTGCGGTAGATCCTTTAGATTCAACGTCGCGTATTTTGACCGCAGATATTTTAGGAGATGAGCACTATGACTGTGCACAGCGCGTAAAAGAGTTACTACAACGCTACAAAGAACTACAAGACATTATTGCAATCCTTGGAATGGAAGAATTGTCTGAAGAAGATAAACTAGCTGTTGGACGCGCACGTCGTGTACAACGCTTCTTATCGCAACCGTTCCACGTTGCTGAGCAATTTACAGGGCTTAAAGGAGTCTTGGTTGATATTAAAGAAACAATCAAAGGGTTTAATATGATTATGGATGGTGAGTTAGATCGCCTTCCAGAAGCCGCTTTTAACTTAAAAGGAACCATTGAAGAAGCCATTGAAGCTGGAGACAAAATGTTAGCTGAAGCCTAAAAATTAAACTATGTATTTAGAAATTATAACTCCCGAGATAACCGTATTCAAAGGCGAGGTAGACAGCGTCTCTGTCCCTGGTGTGAATGGTGATTTTGAAATGCTAAATAATCACGCAGCTGTGGTCTCTACCCTCAAACAAGGGTTCGTGAAAATTATTGGAGACATCACTCTAGATGACTCAAATAAATCTCAGTTTGAGAAAAAAGGCAAAGGATACTGGTATGCTGTAAAATCTGGAGCTATTGAAATGAATGCTAATAAAATTATTGTACTCGCAGATTAACTTTTCAGTCTTGTATAAAATTTAAAGCTCAAGCATCTGTTTGGGCTTTTTTATTTTCCAGTAAACTTGGCTTTGCGTTTTTCCAAAAAGGCAGAGGTTCCTTCTTCAAAGTCTTCCGTTTCAAAACACTTACCAAATTCAGCAATTTCAACGTCATATCCATTAACGCCGTCTGTATAATGGGCGTTAACCGCTTTTATGGCGGCGCTTATTGCAACAGATGAGTTAGATTTAATTTTAGCAGCTAGTGCATGACAGGAAGAAAGTAATTCCTCTTGAGTTACCACATAGTTAACCAGCCCGTAATCAAGTGCTTTCTGAGCATCAATCATGCTTGCAGTCATAATCAATTCTAAGGACCGACCCTTGCCCGCTAGCTGGGTGAGCCGTTGTGTTCCGCCATAACCAGGAATGAGGCCAAGAGAGACCTCAGGGAGGCCCATACGGGCGTTTTCGCTAGCAACCCTAAAGTGAGCAGAAAGCGCTAACTCCAAGCCGCCTCCTAAAGCAAATCCGTTGATGGCTGCAATCACTGGCGTACTTAGGTTTTCAACAAAGTCAAACAATAAATCCTGTCCTGTTTTAGATAAGGAGTGGCCCTGTTCTGATCCGAAGTGGGCAAACTCACTAATATCGGCTCCTGCGACGAACGCTTTCTCACCACTGCCAGTAATGATAATAACTTGGGTGCTAACCTCACTGTCTGCAGCCTTGAATGCGGAGTGTAGCTCCAAAATCGTTTCTTTATTTAAAGCGTTAAGCTTTGAGGGCCTATTTATGGTAATAGTTGTAATTCCATCTTTAAAATCACTAATAATATTGCTATAATTCATTTTGAGAATGTTTTGGAAAACGAATAATAAACTCACTTCCTTCGCCGATAATTGATGAAAAGGAAATGGTTCCATTGTAGGTTTCGATTATATTTTTAATCATTGGTAGCCCAAGCCCCATTCCACTTGTTTTGGTGGTAAACTTAGGCTCAAAAATTTTATTTTCAATGGACTCAGTAATTCCACTGCCATTGTCTTTAACCTTAATAACAACATCTAAATCGTCGGAAAAAATAAGAATACTAACCTGAGGAGGGCGCTCTTCAGGGATGGATTGAATGGCATTCTTTACTAAGTTTGTAATTACTCTGATAAGTTGAGAGCGGTCAAAAGTTACATTAATCTGAGGTTCCTTTGGAAGGAATTCAATATCACTGTCGGGAAATATATCTAAAGTAAGCTCTACAACCTCAACAATATTTAGAATTTCTAATTTTTGCACTGGCATTTTTGCAAAATTTGAAAATGCCGAAGCAATTGAGCTCATTGTGTCAATTTGCTGAATGAGTGTTTTTGAATACTCATCTACTTTTTTAAGAATTCCGGGGTCTTGAGGGTCAAATTTTCGCTGAAAACTCTGAACACTTAAACGCATTGGAGTCAAAGGGTTTTTAATTTCATGCGCTACCTGCTTAGCCATTTCTCGCCAAGCTTGTTTGCGTTGGCTAGTCGCCAGTTTTTTTGCGCTTTCTTCTAAGTCGTCTATCATACTATTATAAGACTCTACCAGAGCTGAAACTTCAAGACTAGCGCCAACTAACTCGATTTTTTGATTGCTTTTTTCCAAACGAGTGCCTTTCATTTTATCGCGAATCGTCTGTAAAGATTTAGTAATATATTTAGATACAAAATAAGCAAATGCTATGGCTACTAAAATCATTACTAAATACGCATAGCTTAATCGAATTAAAAACTCATTAAGCTCACTAGAGTTTAGGCTATCGTCATCAAAATAGGGAACATTTAAGATCCCCAAAGGTTTCGCTTTATCATCTGTAAGAGTCAAATAAGAGGAGCGGTAATCTTCTCCAAAACTTGTGTTTTTTTCTACATAACGCTTGGACGCACTCTGGTTTAGCTGACTTAATATGTCCGCTGACAAATAACTGTCAATTAGGGTGTTTTCAAGGCTTGGTTTTGACATTTTTATCAAATTACCTTCAAGATCATACAAATTAAAACTTACATTATGAACGTTCGCTATCTCATATATCTTGTCCTTGAAAATAAGATACAGATTCTCGGATTTCACCTCCCATGTCGTTTCTTTTAAGACATAGTTTATGCTAGAAATTAGCTGTGCTTCTTTACGCTCCAATCGCATGCGATGGTAGTCTTGAGACTGCTCTCTGTACTGAACAATGGTCACAGCCGCAATAAGAATGGAGGCTAATACGACCAACATAACCATATAAATAAAAATACGAGACCTTAAAGACAGCTTACGCTTTGGCATAGAAGTATACTTTTGTTAAATATAAATAAAAAAAAACAGTTGACTTATTAAATTACTCTGAACGCGTTTTTTTATATAATCTTACCCCAAGCATTAAAACAACTGCCAGCCCGACTAAACCCAACATACCGTAGGCCATATTAAGAGTGCTTTTTAGTAAAACCAAAAAGACTACTGCAAAAAGTATAAGGGTCGCTCCTTCATTCCAAATACGCATAAAATTGGAGCTGTACTTTATTTTATCCGCTTGTAATTCTTTGAAAATAAAGTGCGTTTTAAGGTGATAAATAATTAAAAGCACTACAAACCCTAGCTTTGCATGCATCCAAGATTGCTCTAGCCAATAAGGCGCAAGTATTAAAAGCCAGCTGCCAAAGAGAATCGCTAGAATAGCCGATGGCCATGTGATAATGAACCATAAGCGTTTAGCCATTATTTTTAATTGAGCTGTTAAGATTTGTTTTTCTACAGCTGTTTTTTTGGTCGCCTCTATGTGGTAAATAAAAATCCTTGGAATATAAAATAGCCCCGCAAACCAAGTGATTACAAAAATTAAATGAAATGATTTAATATAGTTATAATAGTCCATAATTATGATTTTGAAATTAATTTCACAGATGTTTCTCTGTACAAAACATAGGCTGTTAGCAAGGTAGATAGTACGTCTGACACTGGAAATGCCATCCATACACCAAGTTCCCCATACCATAAAGGAAGAATGAAAATGAGTGGGATAAAGAAAAACCCTTGTCTAGAGAGCGTTAATAACAGTGCGGGAATGGCCTTTCCTACCGCTTGAAAGTAGGCGGACCCAATTAACTGAACTGCAATAATAGGCGTTGCTGCAAATACCCAACGCATAGCAGTAGGCGTTTTTTTAATCACCATTACATCTGTAGTAAACATTCGGGTAATTAACTCTGGAAAGCTAATCAACAAAATAAAAACAATAGAAGCCATTACCATTGCATAAATAATTGCAATTCGAATGGTTTGCTTAACGCGGTCATAGTTTTTAGCGCCGTAATTATAACCAGCTATAGGGACAAAGCCTTGAGTGATTCCAAAAATAGGAAACAAAGCAAACATTAGCATTCGAGAAACAATAGCGTAAGAAGTTACTGAGGTTTCCCCTCCAAAATCAAATAAAATATTGTTCATCAATAAATAAGTAACACTAACAACGGCTTGTCTTGAAAGAGTTACTGATCCTAAATTACTAATTTCTGCTACGATTGATTTTTGTAACTTGAAGTGTGGTAACGAAATTTTCATTTCTGAATTATTAGATATGAAAAACCATAATATAAATACAAAACACAGAATATAGGATCCGGTTGTTGCCCAAGCAGCTCCCATCATACCCAAGTCCATTACATTAATAAGAAGAACATCCAAAAGTAAGTTTGTAATAGACGGAATCATCATGGCATACATAGCAAACTTTGGCTTGCCTTCTGCCCTAATAACCGTATTTCCCATCATTGATAGCGCCAAAAAAGGAACACCATATAATACAATCCGATAGTATATTTTAGCGGGCTCAAAAATAGTCCCCTTTCCTCCAAAAGCTGGAATAATAGTCTCAATATAATATAAACCAAAAAAGACTAATGTAAAGGTCAGAATAATGGTCATGGTAATTTGATTTCCAAATGTTTTTAGTGCTTTTGGTACCTGCTTAGCACCAAGAGCTCTAGAAATTATTGAAGACCCCCCTATCCCAATTGACATTCCCAAAGCGGCAATAAAAAAGGAGACTGGCAATACGACGTTAATAGCCGCAATGGCTTGCGAACCAATCCAATGACCCACAAAAATAGTATCTACTAAAATATTAAGCGACATGACTAAAATACCTATAGAAGCCGGAACCGCCTGCTTGATTAGTAATTTACCTATAGACTCTGTGCCAAAATTATTTGAAGTAGATGGATTCATTAAATTGATTTATTGTGAAGACCATTCTGTGACCCACTTTGCTAAAAGAGACACCCACGCAGGGTCGTCATTCAAGCAAGGGATTGTTGTAAAATCTTTACCGCCAACCTCGTGAAATATTTCTTCTCCCTCCATTGCAATTTCTTCGAGAGTTTCAAGACAATCACTCACAAATGCCGGAGTTGCAATAGCCATCGACTTCGTGCCTTCTTTTCCTAAACGCTCAATCGTTCGGTCGGTGTAAGGACGCAACCATGGATCAAATCCTAAACGGGATTGAAAGGAGGTTGAGTACACCGATTGTTCAAGACCTAGTTCTTCTCCTACCAAACGGGTAACCTCAAGACACTGGTGTTTATAACAGTAAGCATGGGCTTCAGATGGAGTGATACAGCAAGACTTGTCTATCTTACAGTGTGATTTGGTGATGTCACTTTTGCGTATATGTCGCTCAGGAATTCCGTGGTAAGAAAAAAGCAAATGCTCATACGTTTTACCTTCTAAAGAGGCTTTGATAGTATTAGACAATACTTTTATGTACTCATGGTTATTATAAAAAGGAGGTAAGTCTGATAGCTTTAATTGTGGAAAATATTGATCTCTCAGTTCTTTTGCCAATACCAATATTGTTTCAGTAGTTGCCATAGCGAACTGCGGATATAATGGGATTATTAAAACCTCATCTACTCCTTGATCTACAAGTTTCTGAAGCCCCTTTTTAATGGTCATACTACCATAACGCATAGCGAGAGCTGTTGGAACCTCTACTTCCTGCTTTAATTTATTTTCTAAACGCTCAGATAATACAATTAAGGGAGACCCTTCTTCCCACCAAATTTTATTATATGCTTTCGCTGATATTTTAGGACGGGTATTTAGTATAATTCCTTTAACTAATAATGTTCGCGCCCATTTTGGAACATCAATAACACGCTCATCCATAAGAAATTCTCCTAAATATTTTTTAACATCTTTGGGGGTTGGGCTATCTGGAGAGCCTAGGTTTACTAATAAAACTCCTTTCATACTTATTAAGTTAAAGATTGAATATATTTTTTTGGGGTTGTCCCGTATTGTTTTTTAAATGCTGATATAAAATGACTGGCTGTGCTGTAACCTACTTTAAGCCCTACTTCGTTTACATTATGAGTACCTGACTCTAATAGCTTTCGGGCAACTTCCATCTTGTAACCAAATAAAAATCCAAAAACGGTTGTGCCATAAATTTGCTTGAATCCTTCTTTTAGCTTCTTTAAGCTCAAATCAATTTCAGAGGCTAAGGCTGTTAATGTTGGAGGCTCTAAAATGCGGTCAATCATAATGTCTTTTGCTTGGCGGATTTTAACAACATTTGATTCATCTACTAAAAAAGGACACTGTTCAATATTAGCGTCTTCTCCCCTATTAAAGTACAGACTCAATAACTCATAAGCCTTGCCTTTAAAATATAAAGACTTAATTGTTGAGTTTAAGTTATAATTAATAAGTTGATTTAAAACAATAGCTGTGGATGGAGAAATATGTCCATCCTTATAATATTTTTTATCCTGGTTGCCATCACTTAAAAAGGTGATATAATCCGCTTCATGTGAAAACAAACCGTGGAATTTTTTTATTGAAATCAAGACTGACACAACCCATGTATTAGGATCAACTTCTAAGTGTATAGGTAAATCTCTTTGGGGATTGTATAGTAATAATGAGTTTTCTTCTAAGATATTAAGGCCGTAAGTTCCGTTGTTAAACACAAACTTGCAGTGTCCCTTTAAACAAAAATGAAACTGAATAAATGAGCTATCTATTTCTTTCTCAAGTAGTTGAATATTGGGTGTTTCATTTTGATAAGTCATGACAACAAAACCAGACTCAATCATCGTTTCTAAAAATGACCCTTGAGCGATATTTTTTGGCTTGCTTGCCGCAGTTTGGATTTGGTCTTTATTTAGATTCATTATAAATAAAATTTAAGTTTAGTAACGTTTTATACCTGCAAAAATAAGAAATTATTCAAAAATAACTAAATTTTGGCTGTAAACCTCTAAACGACAAATAAAGTTCCTCTAGCGTTATTTTTAGATAATGAAAGCCCTTATTTTTGCATCAATATATTCCCAGTATATAATGGAGAACTTTAATGAATCTGCTAACAGCTATTTTTATGTCGTTGGCCTTAGTTATAAAAAAGCGGACGCCCAACTTCGGGGTCAGTTCAGTCTAGATCACAACGCTAAAACAAACTTATTACTACAGGCTAAGTCTAGTGGAGTTCAAAGTATTGTTGCTACCTCTACATGCAATCGAACCGAAATATACGGGTTTGCAAGACATCCTTTTGAACTAATAAAACTGTTGTGCGACAACACAAAAGGAACCGTTGATGATTTTCAAAGCGTTGCCTATGTCTATAAAAATACTGATGCCATTCAGCACATGTTTAGAGTTGGTGCTGGTTTAGATAGCCAAATTCTAGGGGATTTTGAAATTATTAGCCAACTGAAACTGAGTGCTAAAATCTCAAAAAAACACCAAGTTTTAGATGCCTTTCTTGAACGTTTGATTAATGCAGTAATTCAAGCTAGTAAGCGAATAAAAACCGAAACAAAACTGTCGTCTGGAGCGACTTCAGTCTCCTTTGCATCTGTTCAATACATAAAGAAAACAATTGAAGCTATTTCTTCGAAAAACATCTTACTTTTCGGAACTGGAAAAATTGGAAGAAATACATGTGAAAATTTAATAAAGCATACCAAAAACGAACACATTACCCTCATAAACAGAACACGCGATAAAGCAGACAAAATTGCGGGGAAATTCAAGGTGCTTGCAAAAGACTACAGCCAACTTCAAGAGGAAATTGAAAAATCAGATATTCTAATTGTAGCCACTGGAGCACAAAACCCAACAATTGACAAGCATCTCATTCAAAACAAAAAACCATTATTAATTCTTGACCTTTCTATCCCTAAAAATGTAGATGAAAACGTGACAGAATTACCAATGGTAAATTTAGTTCACTTAGATCATTTATCGCAAATGACAGATGAAACTTTAGAAAAAAGAAAGCAATTTATCCCTGTAGCAGAAAGTATCATCTCTGAAATAAAGGCAGAGTTTGAAGCTTGGCTAGAGAATAGAAAATTTGCTCCTACTATCAAAGCGCTTAAAGAAAAGTTACAAGTGTTTGCTACAGCTGAAGTTGATACCCAAAGAAAAAAAATAAACGAATTTAATGAAGCGCAAGCGGAATTAATAAGTGCTAACATCGTTCAAAAAATAACCAACCATTTTGCACACCATCTCAAAGACGATTCATTATCATCAGATGATAGTCTTGAGTTAATCAAAAAGGTGTTTCAATTAGATTCTAAAAAATATGTCTAAAATTATTCGAATTGGAACGCGTGATAGCGATCTGGCTCTTTGGCAAGCAAAAACGGTACAATCACAGCTAGAACACCTGGGGCACCAAACCGTACTAGTTCCTGTAAAATCAACTGGAGATTTAGTATTAAATCA
>Ga0129327_10001662_pt1 | contig 13106 bp, 9 predicted proteins | sample CPBDNA_6_FD_111799 | JGI IMG/M metagenome (GOLD analysis project Ga0129327, IMG submission 111799) | Freshwater to marine salinity gradient microbial communities from Chesapeake Bay, USA - CPBay_Spr_31_0.8_DNA | ecosystem: Environmental > Aquatic > Marine > Coastal | place: USA: Chesapeake Bay... | reverse complement strand
AGTAAAATTTATACTTTATTAAACGCGCGCAATAATGAGAGCGCATCACTGTTTTTATCCGAATGGCAAAATAGAATTCCAAACAGTACGGACGTTTTAAGTGCTCAGGCCAATGACTACTTATTAGCAGAAGATTATAAAAAAGCCGTCGTTATTTTAGAACAAATTGATCAGCGGGAACCTAACTCTGCCATTAACCTCAACAATTTGGCATGGTCTTATCAGCAATTATCTCACCCAGCGGCATTGGCGACTGCAAAGCGCGCCTATCAGCTGGCACCGGATTATGCCTCGATAGTCGATACCTATGGATGGCTGCTGTTTGCGCATAAACAATTTAATGAGGCAGTAGCTGTTTTGCAACAAGCTGTTGACCTTGAACCTAACAATTCAGTTATCGCTGAGCATTTAAAAGACGCACAGACTGCTCGTAGTCAGTAGTTCGTAGTCAGTAGTTCGTAGCCTGTAGTTCGTCGTTCGTAGTTCGGAATTACTGGCTACAAGCTACTGGCCAAGCATTCACTAGCGGTTTTTATTCAATACCAGGGAATCAATCTTGCTCGACAAGCTAATAAAAATAAGATCACTACAGTGGCAATATGCGCTTATTACTGCGATATACCTGCTGATTATTGGATTGGTATACCAAACAACGGTTATTGATTTACATACACACTGGACAACCCCTGATGACCAAGAGGCCGGCTATTTTTTATTAATAATAGCCATAGCCTATGGTTTTTTGAATATCGGGACGTTAACGGCTAAACAAAGCCACCCTCAACGCTATTCGATAATCGCTATTTTTTTGCTTGCGCTATGCAGTGCTTTATTAATGTGGTTATCACAAATATTAGATATAAAAACCATCTCTATTATTGTATTGCTTGGCGGCTGGTCATTATTTATTGCTTTGTCCTTAGGGACTGATGCAGCGGTAAAAATTATTTTACCGACATTATTAATAGGTACTGCCCTCCCTACCTGGTATTTGCTAACGCCCATACTGCAAGCGCTGGCAGTAGAGGTTGCGCCAATATTCACTCAGCCCATTAATATACCTATGCTCATTAAGGACAGCTATATCCACATTCCCAATGGCATCATCCATGTTGCGCAAGGTTGCTCGGGCTTAAAATACTTACAAACCTCTGTAGCATTAAGTATTTTGTTATTGATGCTACAGCCTATAAAACGTCGCTATATCCCCTTAATTATTATGCTATCGGTTTGTCTGGCGTTGTTCACAAACTGGATTCGTATATCAATACTGATTGTTATTGGCCACAAACTGGGTGTTGATCACGCCATTATGAAAAGCCACGATTGGCTTGGCTGGTTGGTATATATAATGATGCTACCCATTTGGCTGTATTGGGTTAACCGCCCCTTTCTTCAACACCAGCCGCATAACAGCCATGACAGCAGCTATAAAAACAGCAACCAAACTGAGCATACTGACCGTTGTCGATGCATCAATAGGTATAACTTACTGGCCGTCATTATTATTTGGTCTATGCCTGCATTGCTGCCCAGCAAAGCCAAATTTATTGGTGATGAGCAAAGCGCCATAGCCGTGTTTCCGCGCACTCTGCTTAATTACACACTCATAAATCATAAGACGGGCAGCCACTGGCAACCCAACTTTTCTGGCTATAACGCGCATTTTATGGGTGTGTATTTTAACGCTTATCAACACATTGACGCTGTAGCCATGGGTTATACCAGCGAAGAGCAAGGCAAAGAGTTAATAAGCCGAACTAACGAAGTCCTTACGATGTCTGAATATGCTGAAATTAGTCATTCCATCGACAAAACAGGACAGTGGAATATTGAACAGGGAAATAGCCTATCCAACGGCGTAGCAAGAATCGCTTTTTACCGTTACCAGTTGGGCGACTATGCCACCCCTTTTGAACTCAATTTTAAAATACATCAAGCCAGACATTTATTGGCCACGACTCAATTGCCGATGATCGTATTATTTTCTACCAATTGTAAAAGTAATTGTGATATCGAAAAGGAAACGCTTAGTACCGTTGCTCAGGCTTTTATAAAACAGCAAGCCTTTAGACAGAAGTAAGATAAGACTCAGTATCCATCTGTTCTCTGTCATAGCATTTAAGCAAATACATTTAAGCTGTGGATTTAAATGGATGGCCATTTGGTCATAAAGATATTATGAAAAAGAGATTATGAAAAAGAGATTATTAGCAATAGTCACCAGCTGGCTAGGTATAGCCGGACTGCTTATTAGGCTTAGACGGCTATTTAAAAAAGAAGTCATTATTTTAGCCTATCACCGAATTCTCGATACGCATGATAATGAAAATTATCTATTTGATGAAGAGCTGATTAGCGCCAATTCAGATGCTTTTTTATGGCAAATTAATTTCTTAAAAAAACACTATGACGTTATTAGCTTTGCTGAATTATCCCAGCGAATAGCGGGTAAGAAACCACTAACAGGCCGAGAGCTGATTATCACCTTTGACGATGGATTTTCTGACAACTATAGCAATGCCTACAGACTTTTAGACAGCGTCGATATTCCAGCGGTTTTTTATATTTCGACGGGCTATATAGGCGCAGCTAAAACTTTTTGGTTTAACGAAGTGGTTCATGCCATTAAGGTGGCAACAAAACTATCTTTTAGTATTGCCGATGCCACATATGATTTTGATCCCAGCAAAGAAAATAAAGAAAAAGCTATTCAATTAGTCCTTAACAAGCTGAAGGAAATCCCTAATTCAGAACGGCTTAATGCCATTGAATCACTTTATCGTGATCTTGATTTTAAGGCCGATGCTATTCCTGCTTCTGAGCTTCCTATGACATGGGAAAACATCAATGAAATGGCATTAAACAATATGGAAATAGGTTCACATGCTGTATCACATCCTATTCTTTCTCGGCTAACCGACGAAGAAATGCAACAGGAAATTATAGACTCTAAAAAAACCATAGAGACGATGACCAAGAAAACATGCCGAACCATCGCCTACCCTGTTGGCGGACGTAATGAGTTCACAGAAAAGGTTCAAGAAGCATCGGAGGAAGCCGGCTATGAATACGGGCTGTCGTATATTTCAGGAAATAATACATCCAAGAATCTTAAAAAATATTCACTAGCTAGATTGCATGTAGAAAGGTTCTACAACCATAAAGAGTTTAAATTAATGCTGTATTTTCCAGAGATTTTTTAAAGAAAATAATAGTGATGTTATCCATTACGGGTATGGGAATTTCTCTCGATGAAAAAAAATATTGTGGTATTGAGTTTAGAATATCCTAAACCCAGCTTACCTTTTCAAGGTGCATTTACGGCACAATTTGCCAAGGCGCTTGCTAAAAAATCGCAGGTTACCGTTATATGCCCAACGCCATGGTTTCCAAAATCAAAAATATTGTTACGCTTTTTTCCCGAAAAAAAGCCTTGGACAAACATACCTAAGACACATACCGACGATACTATTAAAATACACTACCTGCCTTTTTTTACGGTTCCTTTTGTTTTTCGTTATTTAAATGCGCTTAGCATTGCTTTAGCGTGTCGAAAAACAATAAAGGATATTCATAACACTAACGCCATCGACGTACTGCATGCCTACGGTGTTTACCCCGACGGCGTCGCGGCTGCGTTATTGTCAAAATGGCTAAACATTCCTAGCGTGATTACCGCACTTGGCTCTGATGTTAATAAAGAAATGCAGGTTAGCTTAAAACAAAAACAAAGCCTGTGGGCATTAAACAGAGCGGCGGCTGTTATTGGCGTAAGTAAAGATTTGGTTAAAACGCTTATTCACTATGGAGTGAATAAAAACAAAGTGCATTGGGTGCCTACAGGTGTCTGCCGAACGACATTTAAAACGCAACCAGTAAGCAGTGGCAGCAAGATAAGCGGTGATAGAAAGACGACTAATGACAGTGACTTGGTTAGCGAACAATTACGCAGCAGCTTAGCGCTGAATGCCAATAAAAAAATCGTCTTATTTGTGGGCCGCCTGCATCCTGTAAAAGGCTTAGATAGCTTGTTAGAGGCTGCATCAATACTGCAAAAAGATAATCGCTTAAATTTTGTCATAGTCCTTATTGGCGAAGGTCCCTTACTGCAGTCACTCTCAAACAGTGCTGAGGCACTTGGCATAAGTGATTCAGTGATATTTATAGGTCCACAGCCGCAAACCATTGTTGCGCAGTGGATGCACGCAGCGAACTTACTTTGTCTTCCAAGCCATATGGAAGGTTTGCCCAATGTCATTCTTGAAGCGCTGGCACAATCGCTGCCGGTAGTCGCTAGCAATGTCGGCGGTATACCTGAAGTGATCACGCACAATAAAAACGGCTTATTAGTGCCCGCCAAGCAAGCCGATAAGCTCGCCGAAGCATTGATTTGTTGTTTAGCAAAAGCATGGGATAAAAAGCAGCTTGCACAATCCGTTGAATTCGCCCAATGGGAAAGCATTATTGATACCCATTTAAGAATATATGCTGATAGCGCCAAATGACTATGAGCAGTTCTGACATAAAAGCCAGCAACCCTCTGCGTCATCACGAGAAAAAAAGTGAACGTGGTTCGGCGTCGTATTACTTACTGCTTATTTACTTGGTGTTTGTACTCTTACGCTTCCATGAATACATGCCGTCCCTTAGTGGCATACCCATTATGCCCGCATTACTTATTATGGCCGTCATGGCATGGTTATCGAATAAGCGCAGTTTCGTGAGCCCTTCACAACATAAGCTAATGCCCTTGCTGTTGCTATCAATGACATTATCAACCGCCATTGAAATTAATGGCAGCTATGCAATGACGGTATTTGCAAAGTTTTATCCGGTTGTTATTTTGTATTTTTTGATTGTTGATGCCATGGACAATAATCAGAAATTTCGCGGCATCTTTAAAGCCATGGTTTTCTCTGCGGTCATTATGGCATTGCATGGTATTCAGCAATCCATTGAAGGTGTTGGCTGGACAGGCATGGATACTATTCAAGGACGAATCCGCTATATCGGCATTTTTGCCGACCCTAACGATATGGGTTTATTCTTTTTAACCGTTATTCCCATGCTCATCTATTTAATGATTCGTAGCAATTTTATTTTTCGCCTCGTCTATCTGCTTGCGCTTGGCATTATTCTCTACGCTGTTTACTTAACGGAATCACGCGGTACCACCTTAGGTATAGCGGCGCTTTTCGCTTTATTAGCGGCCAGAAAGTTCGGCCTTATTATCTCTGTCGGTATTGCTGCCGCCGCACTCGTTATTATTATGGGGCTGAATTCGCGCGTTGCCCAAATTGATCCTGGTGAAGCCTCAGCAAAGGGTCGCGTTGATGCCTGGGAAGAAGGCTATTACATGACCCGTGACAATCCAATATTTGGCGTGGGCGTGGGTGGCTTTGTTATTCATCATTATCGTACTGCCCATAACACTTGGGTACTCGCCATGGCAGAACTGGGAATTCCTGGCTACTTTGTTTGGAACTCGTTAATGATTCTTTCATTAATTATGGTGATTCGTCTGGCTTTTTTTGAGCTGACAAAAGCGCCTCCACCCTCTTCTTATAATGGAGAAAGCAAAGTAAATAGCCATGAACAGACTAATGACCTCGAAGATTTTATCGAGGATAAAAAGCTGAGCATTACCTTTTTATATTGTTTAACCGGTTTCTGTTTGGCGACGTTTTTCTTAAGCCGAAGCTACAACATATTTCTCTATACGATGTATGCATTAATCGTTGCGCATTACATTAATATGAAACTGAAATGGCAAAACTTTCCAGAAGTTTGCCTCTCTCAGCATTGGGGAAAAATTCTTATTTTCACTTTGGGTAGTGTTATCGGATTCTATTTTCTTGCCATGTTTTTATACGCCTTAGGCTAATGACAATCTGGCTAATGACAGTCAGGCTAATGGCACTCTGGCTAATATCTGTCTACACCTAAACAATGCATTAGAGATAAATGAGTATTTATGAAAAATTCAAAGCCACATATTATGATGATTGTTCTAAGCCTAGATATGGGTGGCCTAGAACGAATGGTGATTCAGTTAATTCAAGGTTTACTGAAAAAAGACCTGCGTATTACTTTAGTTTGCCTAGAGCATAAGGGTGATATTGCTTATCAATTAGCGGATGAGAATATTCAGATAATTACGCTGAATAAAACGCCAGGGCTAAGATTCGGCCTAGCTATAAAAATCGCCAAACTGGTTAAATCACTTAATGTTGATGTTATTCATAGTCACAATAGCGTGCCGCATTTTTATGCCGCTTTAGCCATACCACTACTATTGAACCGTATTCCTCTTATTCATACCAAGCACGGCCGTGATAATCCTGACCAGTCAAGAAAAGTACTACTCAATAAAATCTCATCTTTTTTTACTCATACCGTTGTTTCAGTATCAAAAGACGCCAGTGATGTCTGCCGTGATATCGAAGGAATTAGCCCTAAAAAACTGGCGGTAATTGAAAACGGTATCGACTTATCACCCTACTTAGCGATTGATCGTGAAGCCCAATTACAGCGAATGCAAGACGGTGAATTTCGATTTATTCATGTGGGTCGCTTATCGCATGAAAAAAATCAGTCACTTTTATTAGCTGCCTTTGCATTACTGATAAAGCGTTATCCTTTTGCAACCTTAACTATTTGCGGCAAGGGTAATCAACAATCTGCATTAATTGAACAAGCTAAGCATCTAACAATTAGCAACAGTATCGACTTTGTGGGTGCCGTTAATGATATTCCCCCACGACTCGCTAGCCACGACGCCTTTATCTTAAGTTCTATTACCGAAGGCTTACCCTTGGCAATAATAGAAGCCATGGCCGGCGGCCTACCGGTAATTTCTACTGATGTTGGTGGCGTACGAGAAGTGCTAGAAAATGGCGTTAACGGCTACTTAGTGCCGTCTCAAGATGAGGCCGCCTTACAAGCATCACTTCTCACCGCATGTGCAGACCCCGCGCATTTACAAGCCATGGGCGAGGCAGCCACAGCCTTTATACATGCCAACTACAGCCTGACAAAAATGGCCGATAAATACTTAGCGCTTTATAAAAGTGTTAGTCGCTAACAGTCTTATTTAATAACGGAAGCTTCTGCATGTTTATCATCGAGACTTTATTCTTTGTTGCTCTATTCGCCATTATTTATACCTATGTGCTCTACCCTGTTCTGTTATTAATTATTAGCGCAGCCGCACAGTTATTCAGTGATTGTCGATTTTTGATGAGCAAGCGTCATCGTCGTATACAAAGTCGCTGCGCTAACAAACCATTGCCCTCTAATGCCGACAAACTTGCACCTAGCATTGCTGTGATTATTGCTGCCTATAATGAAGAAAAATCGATTTACGAGCGTATTGAAAACCTCTTAAAGCAAACGGAATTACCCAGTAATATCTCAATTTATATTGGCTCTGATGGCAGTGATGACAAGACCATCGAAATCGCTAATCGCTTTTATGACGACCATGACGTAGATTCCAGCAATCTGCATATTTTTGATTTTCAGGAGCGTCGCGGCAAGGTATCGGTACTGAATGAATTAGTCGATTTAGCTAAAGAAGATATCTTAGTGTTTAGCGATGCCAACACCCTGTTTGCCGATGATGCTATTGCCAAACTACTTAGGCATTTTAATGAGCCCGATATTGGCGCCGTGGTAGGCGAGCTGGTGCTTTATGACCCTGTAAAACAAGGTAATCAAGACAGTGCTTACTGGCAGTATGAGCGCCTCTTAAAATTTCATGAGTCGCGCTTAAACGGTTTATTGGGCGCTAACGGCGCCATTTACGCCATACGTAAAACGCTCTATCAGCCGCTTAAAACTACCACGCTTATTGATGATTTTTCTATTGTTATGAACATTTGCCGTCAGGGCGAAAAAGTGCATTACGATCCAGAGGCCATAGCCTTTGAAGAAGTGTCACCTACCGTGGGTTCGGAGTTTGGTCGTAGAGTGCGTATTGGCGCTGGTAACTACCAGGCGATGATGGAATATGTCGATTTTCTTAATCCCAAAATGGGATTCCGCTGCTTTGCATTTTTATCTCATAAGGTGCTGCGCTGGCTGGTGCCTCATTGCATGCTGCTGGTCTTCCTTAGCAATGCATTGCTGATGTGGTCACATCCCGTATACGTGGTTTTATTCGCCTGTCAGCTCAGTTTATACAGCTTGTGTCTGTTAATGCATTACGCACTTAGGCAATGGCGTGCACCAACACTCATTCAACTCATTTACTTTATGGTTTCAATGAACGCTGCCCTAGGCCTTGGATTTATTCAACATATTAAGGGTCATAGTAGCGGAACGTGGAAGCGCACAGCACGCTAACCGCATGTTGAACATAGGCAAGGCGGCTAAAAAAAGTGGCCAAATAAGCGCCTGAATAGGTGGCTATACAAATAGCACAAGCGGTTAAACAATAACGAGGACAATCAATGCTTTTCTTGCAACTCATCGGCATCGGCATTCTATTAACGCTTGTGGCCTGCTATATTGTAATCAAAAAAAAGAATATGGATATTTGGTTATGGGGCTATATTAGCCACCATATCACTAAAAAAACCGCACACAGTGGCCCTACCCATGTGATATTTTGCTTTGTTGATCATTACGAGCCGCAGTGGAAAACAGACGATATCAATGTCGAACGCAGTCGCGTCGATCGCTGGTTAAACGACTACCCCAAAATGGCTGAAGGCCATAAAGATGCCGATGGCGTTGCGCCTCAGCATACGTTTTTTTATCCCGAAGAAGAATACCGTCAGGAACATCTCGATAAATTACAACAACTCTGTGAAGCCGGCTTTGGTGAAATGGATATCCATTTGCATCATGAAGATGATACTGCAGACAATTTTGTCACCACCATTAATCGCTTTAAAAAAACATTGGCCGATAATCATCAGCTTCTCACCGTTGATGAAAACGGTGAATTAACGTATGGCTTTATACACGGCAACTGGACCTTAGATAATTCTCATCCTGATGGTTTGCACTGCGGCATTAACAACGAGTTGGCACTGCTAAATAAAACCAACTGCTATGTCGATATGACATTGCCGAGTGCTCCTAATCGTACACAAACCCGTACCGTTAACAAAATTTATATGGCAACCGGCGAGCCGAACCAATCTAAAGGTCATGATATCGGCGTTGAAGCAGAGGTCGGTAAACCCTTGCAAGGTGACTTACTGGTAGTACAAGGTCCATTGGCTTTAAATTGGAAGCGTCGCAAAGCCGGTATTTTACCGCGCATTGAAAACGGTGATATCCGCAGCTCTAACCCCCCTACTACCGATAGAGTTGATTTATGGGTCAATCAACATATACATGTTAAAGGTCGGCCTGAATGGTTAATGATTAAAGTGCATACGCATGGCACACAAGAAGAAGATATGGATTGCTTATTGGGCAAGCCAATAGAAGAGATGTATAGCTACTTTGAAAGCCAGTATAACGATGGCGAAAAATATGTATTGCATTATATGAATGCGCGGGAAATGACAAACGTGATTTACGCAGCCGTTGATGGCAAAACAGGTAACCCTAATGATTACCGTGATTACCGTTTAAAAAAATACGCTGATACCGTTAAAAGTAGCAGCGAAAATTTTGCTAATCAATCGTCCTAATTGAGTCATACAGCCTTAAACTTATGAATAATATTATTTACTTTGGTAACGATTGGTTTGCAGAAAACAAAACCAGCAGCCACCATATTTCTGAGCGCTTAGCCAGAAATAACCGAATTCTCTATATCGAATGCCCAGGATTAAGAGCACCGAAAGGAACCGGCCGTGATATTAAAAAGTTATTTTCTAAAGTGTTTAAAAGCCTTAGGGGCCCAAGGAAGATAAACGACAATTTGTATATCTATACGCTATTTCAGTTGCCTTTTCATAAATATGCCGTGGTCCGTTGGATAAACACTTTATTAGTATTGCTAAGCGTTAACTTACTCAAGTTTTTTTTAAAACTAAAAAATCCGATTCTTTGGTTTGTAGTACCGCACCTTTATATGGTGCCTCACAACATAAAAAGCCTTTGCAAGGTTTACTACTGCATTGATGATTATGCAGGGATTCCCGATGTTGATATTAACGCTGTAGAAGCGATGGATCGTCAGATGACGATAAAAGCCGATATTGTTTTTTTGGCGTCTGACACTTTATATGAACAGAAAAAAGCATTGAATGACAATGTGCATTTAAGCCCGCATGGTGTTGACTTTGATCACTTTAACCGTGTGCTTAAAAACGACACCATAATTCCTGATGATATTAGCGCTATTAAAAAACCGGTTATCGGTTGCTTTGGGCTTATTGACGAGCGTATTGATTTAGAACTGATACGCCATATGGCAGAAAAAAAAGCTAATTGGCATTTTATATTTATAGGCCGGCTCGATGTTGACCAAAATCCTTGTGAAGGTTTGGCCAACGTACACTTTATTGGTCGCCGACCTTATGCCGAACTACCCAACTATGCTGCGCAATTTGATGTAACGCTTATGCCTTACAAGCCCGAGCATAGAATGAATATTAATTGTAACCCGCTAAAACTGCGCGAATATTTATCGACCGGCTTACCGGTTGTTTCTGCCCGCATACCTCAAGCCGAGCAATATACCGATGTTATACAAATAGAAGACAGCCCACAGGGGTTTATTAACGCTATTGACGCAGCCATTAATGAAGAAAAAGCCCTTCATATTAAAAGCCGCCTAGACAGAGTAAGGGAATATACCTGGGATGCTCGAGTAGAGACTGTTGTCTCAAAGGTACAAGACACCATTAAACAATTGGCTCACCGTAAAAACGGTGAAGTCACACAAGCTTAGGGAAATCATTGTAAATGAAAACAGCATTTATTGGCTGTGGGCATATTGCCCACGTACATGCACGCTTTTTAAAAAAAATAGGTCGTCGTTTTGATATCGTTTGTGATTTATCACAAACCCGCGCCCAAGATTTTGCCCAGCAATATGATAATCCGATTATCGTTAATGACGTTACCGAGATGCTGGCCGAACATAAGCCCGATGTCGTGCATATTCTAGTACCGCCACAATTTCATTACGCCTTGGCCAAACAGTGTCTTGAAGGTGGCTGTCATGTATTTGTAGAAAAACCCCTTTGCGAAACCACTGAGCAGTTTGACGACTTAATGGCTATTGCGAATAGGCAGCAGAAGCTGATTAGCGTAGACCATACGCGCGTTTACAACCCTATGCTTATGAAGACCAGAGAGCTGCTAGCCGGTGATCGCTATGGCGATATCGTGAGTATGCTTTATGAATATGATGACCCAAGCGTGCAGCGAACAGAGAGCAAACGTAATCCTATTCGCTATATTAAAGGATCACCGCCTTGGTTTAATAGCCTACGAGGTGGCGTAACAACCGACCTACTGCCCCACCCGCTATCGGTTTTATTATCACTGTGTCCGAATCTGCAATTACGTGATGTATGGGGCAAGGCAAGCAATGGCACCATTAGCGAGTTAACGGCCTCACTGAATGATGACAATGCGAGCGCGACTATACGTATTTCTTTACAGACTAAGCCATTAAAAAATCGACTAACGATTTACTGTGAGCGCGGCACTGTAAATATTGATTTAAGAAATCTCTACAGCGTGTATTTACCGGATAGAGGCTTACCCAATATTATTGCCCGTGTTGTCGATACTTTTAGCAGCACTTTGCAAACGCAATTTAAGTTTGTTATCAATATGGTTTTGCTGATTATTGGCAAAACGCATATGTATGATGGCTTAGATAAAATTCTTGAGCAGTTTTATAAGCAGGTAGAATCCAACAACCTGGAACCCCTTGCGCATATTAATGCTGGCCCTGTGGTTAACATGGCAGAGCAGATTATCACTACCCTCGTTCCTGATAATCAAACTCAGCAGGCCATTAACAGTGCGCTTAATAAAGAGTTTCAAGCCCGCCTTGAGCAAAGTGCGACAACCTTGGTAACGGGCGGTACTGGTTTTATCGGTGGCCAACTGGTTAACGATTTAGTGGCCGATGGACAAAAGCCTAGAGTGCTATGCCGCTCCATTAGTTCAGTTGTCGACCTGCCTGACAACAGCGCAATTCATTTAGGCGATTTACGCTCTAAATCCGCCTTAGCAGAAGCTATGCGAGGCATCGAAACGGTTTACCATTGTGCGGCCGCCATGACCGGCGATTGGACAGAGTTTTATAGCTCGACCGTAGAAGCCACAGAAAACCTGTTAGCGGCGGCTAGCGAGGCGAAAGTAAAGCGTCTTATATATGTGAGCTCATTAGGCATATTAGACTATCACCGGTTAAAAAATGGCGATACCGTTGACGAAAACTCACCGATGGAAGCAGAAGCAGACCGCAGAGGGTTTTATTCTAAGGCGAAGAAAGAAGCTGAGTTGCTGGTAGCACAGTTTAAAGCAACGCATCCAGAATGCGAAACGATTATAGTGCGCCCAGGCTTGGTGTATGGAAAAGCCAGCAATAATAACCTGAGTAATGCTGGCGTATTACTAGGAAAGCTATTGCTTGTCTATGGACTGGGTGAGCGTCAGCTAGGGCTTAATTATGTTAAGAATCTTTCGAAAGCATTAGTTAAGTTTGGCATGCCCGATTATCAGGTAACCGATAGTGTTGTTAATGTTGTCGACGCTGAGCAACCCACCGTTAAAGAATATATTCGTAGACATAATGCGATAGCGCCTAAAAAGGTTATCGCTATTTATGTGCCTATATTTATTTGGAAAATGGCGTTTAAGACTGTCGATATTGCATTGAATGCTATTCGTAAAAAAAATCCAGATTTTAGTTATCGATTTAATTCGAATTCGAAAAAACTGATATATAAGAATTGTGTTTTTGGTACTGAGAAAAGTGTCTCTGACCATTACGGAATAGATCAAGCTTTAGAAGAAACCTTAAATAATAATTGAATGCTGGCCACAGACACCATCAATACAGGAGAGTGAAATAGTTTTTCAGGACAACCTTATAACCGACTATTTCATTTACCATTAAACATAAAAAGAAATAATTTATACTTTAAAACAATATGACTATGAATAAATAGGGT
>Ga0129327_10001661_pt1 | contig 13107 bp, 7 predicted proteins | sample CPBDNA_6_FD_111799 | JGI IMG/M metagenome (GOLD analysis project Ga0129327, IMG submission 111799) | Freshwater to marine salinity gradient microbial communities from Chesapeake Bay, USA - CPBay_Spr_31_0.8_DNA | ecosystem: Environmental > Aquatic > Marine > Coastal | place: USA: Chesapeake Bay... | reverse complement strand
TTTCTCCTCTTTTTTTCCCAAGAAGAAGAGAGGACGAAGAAGAAAAAATCGCAGAAGATCGAAGAAAAATGAAGGTGTCGTCACAACTTGCTTACGCGCGCGTAAAGAAAGAAGAAGAAGAAGAAATGACGACATCAACCGCGAAAACAGCAGCACATGCAACACACGCGGCAGCAAAAACTACGGAAGCGCACACGTGGCGAGACGTGGCGAACGAGTACCTCCCGAACGAAGTCGCCGAGGCCATCTCGAAAGAAGATCCACAACGGTTTGAACGTTTAATCGAAAGTTTAGAAACGGTGGCCAGTTTACGAGCTTTGTCCACGCGGCCGCTGGAGGAGGAGGAAGAAGAGGAAGCAAAAAGGACTTCTTCCTCTTCTTCTTCGCCGGTGTTTGACATCACGAGTTTATTGAGGAGTCATTTAGTCTCGAAACCGTTCCGGGCGACGAAAGATGTGCGCATCATTGTTACTCTGGTCAATCATTGTTTCGCGGTGGCGTTGGCGGATAACGACATGAGAATCGATTTGAAAACGCGCACGAAATGGGCTAATTTAGCGAAAACGACCTTATCGGTGTTCGAGGGCCAGTTGGATGAGGTTTTAGAGATTGATTGGAAACCAATAATGGATAAAGTCAATCACGTTTCTCAAGGCGAGGTGAACGAATACTACGGTCCAGTGGTTTTAGCCGAGTGGCGGTCGACGATTTCGGCGTTAGCGAGAGCCAGTCGGAGGTATTTCAAGTTGGGGAGCAGCGAGGAGATTTGGGAGGCGAGTAAGAAGAATCTGGAGAACATTTGGTCCGAGGAGTGTTTCACCTCGTTGGCGTTTATGGTGGCTTTTTTACCGACGAGACATTTACGAAATAAGCAAGGGAACGAAGAGGACGTGAAATTTTATAAACGAATGATCGAGGGAGAAAACGGAGATTGGAATCGTTTATTCGACGCGTTGCCAAGTTCCGTGTTCTGGAAGTCAGGATTTTTACAGCTGTTTTCGCAATGCGCGAAACACGACGTGAGCGGGCGGATTCAATGGCCGGAGAGTTTGGACGCGAAGATTTATTCCGCCGCGTTGTGGAGCTTTCAGTTGAGTTCATCGAACAACGGTGGTGGTAGAAATGGCGGTGGGAACAACGGGTCGAAACAATCGCAACATTTACAAGTGATGGCGAGTTCAGTGCGTTCGATTGGATCGCCGGCGACAAAAATCGCGCCGAGAGTATTAGATACCGCGCACAGAGCGCGGTCGATTGCCAAGTTTTTGGCGTTTCGGTCGCTGAATTATACGGCGACAACAAACGACGACGACGCAGACGAGAGGAATAATAGCGCGAACATCAGTAGCACCAGCAACAACAACCGAGAGAAACTGTTTGACTTTCTCGAGCACTGTTATCACCCAGACTCTCCCGGGAGCGACGCTTTAGCGTGGTTTCTCGAGCATTTCGTCGCGTACTTGGAAAAGGCAAAGTATCGCGCCGAGACGGAAGAAACTGTTGGTCTAGGTCCGTTTACGGGGAAGCAAGACGAAGAGTTGACGAAGATGGCTTTAATTGCCGATCGATTGTGTTCTAGGGCGATCTTTTCCAAACACGGTCACACGAAACACGTCGCCGTAAAATCAATCGGGAAGTTGTGCTACATCACACCCAAACACACGGTGTATGCCGCTTTGAGTAGATTCGAAAACACGCTTCAACAGGAAGATTCTTCACACCAAATATCCACGGCGATTGAAGCGTTGGCGTTGGTGACACGATCGATGTTGGTGAATATTGATCCGAACGAGATTTTCGTTCAGCCTGAACACGCGGAAGCGCTCTCGCAGGCAGGTGAGAATGGCAGCGATAGGATGGAAGCGTTGGACGAAGTCGAAGGGTATTCCACCGGCGCGTTTGTCGTCTCCGCATTGGAAGCGACGCTTCCGTGCATTGACGTCAACGACGCGGCGAAAACGAACGCGGCGTTGAAGTTTTACACGATTTTACTTTCCTCTGTATCCAATTTGATCGATCCAGGGGAGGAGAATTGCGTGCCGCAACTACCAGTCGTTTGGTCCGATTGGACGTTGGAGGTTTTAGAACGAGTTTTCGCCGTGCTCGAACACGCGCAACCAGAAGCGTCTTCAAACAACCACAGCGGCAGTTCCGGCGGTGTCGGTGAATCCTCGGAGCAATCCGCCTCGTTCCTAATGAACGCGAATTGCATGTTCACGCCCATGTTTCGAACGCTTTTGATTCGCTTACCGGAGGAGTCGCGTAAACTTGCCATTCGCAAAATTGCGAGGTTCATTTTCACGAATACCTTACCGTCCGCGACTCGAGAATTGGGCATCTTAGTTTCTTCGGTGTTTATCGCGTCGCCGAGCGAAGCAACGAAAGAAATTTTCAACCCTATGTTCGATATGCTTTCACTGGAATTGAACGAGGCGCAATTGGATGCGAAACGATCGGGTGAACTTTCCAAAGCACGAATAAACCGGTTATCGTACATCGTTGGCGTCATATCGCTTGGTTTTGATCGCGCGCACACGACATCTTTAGCGACGTTAAAAGACAAGGTTGTGCAATCGAGTCGACGACTGTTCGCATTAGCGGAATCTGCGCGATCGAATCCAGTTTTGTACATCGCCGGACCTTTGTTATGTCGGTACTGTTTAGCTTTAGGCAACGTCATCGATCAGCTCGACGCGCAGCAATCGGTCACGCAAGACGACGAAGCGATTAAGAAAGGCAAGCGTCAGTACGCAGATTGGGTCGCGTTACGATGGAAAGTATCCAAGGACGACACGTCTTTCGGCCCACCCGATATCGAAGCGAGAAAGAAACTGTGTCTGCCGAAACCTTTCAATTGGGCGAGCGAGGAAGATCATCGAATCAAGAACGAAGTTCTTCGCGAAATCATCGAAGAGTTTTTAATCAAGTCCTCGGCAGAAATGTCGGAATTGTTCGAAGGTTGCGCGACGACCGCAATTCAAAATATGGACATTAACGAGTCTCCCGACGATTCATCCATCATCGATCCTCGCTCCATGTCGCCGAAGAGCACGAGTCAAGTTACCTTCGTCGATCGAAGCGGAAGAAGCCCGTCGCCTCCCGCGGCGGCTGGGCTTACCGCCACGACGCTCGCGCCCTCATCGTCGTCTGGTAACTCGCCAGCGAGTTTACAAAAACGCCAATCGCTCGCCGAGATTGCAAAAGTGAGTAAAATCGGCAGCATCGGTCAGTTCTCGTCCTTGAACGATATGGAAGATTACAATTGTCGTCGACACCGCGTGCGTTCATTAGCGGCGAGAATCGGTGCAGTCGCCACGGGTCTCACCGCGCGGATCCCCGATTTTAACGAAGATTCAGCGTCTGCAGATTTAGCCATTCACGGCGAAATGCCTGGTTCGTTGGTTTTTGACATGCAAACGCGTCACGCCGCTGCGGAAGCGTTGAGTTTAGCGCTCGAAAACCACGAATCGGACGACGCGGTGACGTTGACGATTGTCGCGAGGGTCGCCGAGGAGATTTTGTCTCCTTCAAATTCCACATACCACGCGGCTAAAGCCGCCATGCGGGCCTGGGCGGAAGACTCCGCGAGTCTGCGAATGCCGCACCCTGGACGCAAAAAGAAAAACATCATGCTCGGTGCGAAAATCCCGGAATTATATCCGCGATGGTTGGTGTACGAATACACTCGCATTAAACATCACTGGCGACGGGCGCAAGCGGTATATTTTAGAGAGTCGAGCGGTGAATACTGCAGTAGTGCCGTGTTGAGACAAAACTCCAGTTGCGTTCGATTACTCGCCGCATTGCGATCGTGTGCTATCAACAATACGTACGTGAGCGTTCGCGCCGCGGCGAGGCATGCCATTGAAACTGACTTGGAACGTTATCCGAAAGAAGCACCCCGAGTCGTCGAGAGTTCCGCGGATTCGCTCATGATCCCCGAAGAAAACGAAGACCGATGTCGCGCGGCGTGCGAGGTTTTGAAAACGAATTCGAGCATCGTCGCGACGACGCAAACCTCCTCGGAATCATTGTTGAAGTTTGCCTACGCGCTTTTACAGGCGAGATGCATTCACGATACGGTCATTTCCCAACAAGCGGTTTCGGAAACCTTCGTAAACTTTGCGGCTCGATTTTCTCGACGTTCCATGGATTTACTCAACTATTCCACCGATGGACCAACGCCTTTGATGAACGATTTAGTCAAATATATTTTCCATCCTCCGGACGAGCGAGCGAAACATTGGAGCTTTCAATCGATGGCGACTGCGTTTTTCATGTTTACGCTCGTTTCGGATTGTTCGGAGAAATCTGTTCGGAACGCGACGCGAATCTTCCTCGAAGGTTTAACCAGTGACTCCAGACCGACCTGGCTTCCGAGCGCGTGTGGGTTGCTTCTCGTCAGTCGGTATAAGAATTTTGAGGATCAGATGCTCGTGGATGCGGTGAACACGGATTTTGAAAACACGCGAGAGTTGTCGGAGAAACTCTTGTACTCCTTCGCGGCAGCGAGAGGCGAAGACACGAATCGCGACATCGGCGATCGCGGGGCAGGTGGGCAACAGTCGAGATCTGCTTTACTCTCGCAAGCTGGAGAGTCTTTATACGGCGTCGGTCACGAACTCGCCGGACCGTTTCCAAAAGTGTGCACGCGAGCGATGGAAGGCATAGCGACAACGCCTGGCGTCTTCATCACTGTCTTTTCGAGATTGTGGGAAATGCTTTTTAAAGCGAGACCGAACTTACTTCGCGAAACGGTGGATGATGTCATTGGTGAAATACAAGCGCACGAAGACGACGCGCGATCTGTGTCCTCGAAGAAGAAGAAATCGTCGGCAGAAGGTGGCGGCGGAGGAGGAGAAGGAGGCTCCTTATCGCCGGGCAGACGCAAAAAGCCGAACACGAACTTCGATTCTACGACGACGACTACAACATCGTCTGCTGCCGTCCCCGCTTTGGACAACACGGCTATTTCCGCGCGTGCCGAAGCGGTCGCCGCTGCCGTGCGCTTATGCGACGAAAAAGCGACCGATTTACTCCTTCGAAAGACGCGAGGAAACACGTCGGATATTTCACGCGAAACGTGGCTTCGCGCTTTGGCGTTTTCAATCGCCGAACGGAGCGATAAGGAGCACTTCAATTCGATGTTTCTGAGAATGATTGAAAAGTTGCCATTGACATCTGCGTCCATGTTATCGCAAATGCGACGATTGGAATCTATCGCCATCTTCGTCGCGGAGAGCGCTCGCTATTCGCTTGACGATCACGTCGAGTGCAAGATGAAGTTGATTGAAGAGATGAGAGACGTCGAGGGCTCCGCGGCGAATTCGCCGTTTGTGCACGATTCTCAGGGCGTGAGAAATGCAGGCGCGCACGTCGCCGCAAAATTAATCTCGTTGAACAGAAACGCGGCGAGGTTCAACCTTGACAACAATGATGTTTCGGCGAATGAGGCGAAGCTTCGCGCTGAGCTCGATGCGTTTGTGGGTGATTTCTTAGCCTCTCGCGTGGACGCGGAAACTGAAATCCTCATCGGTAGTGACGAAGTGGCGAGGCAAATCGATGCTTTGGCATCCGGAGTATCATCATCCGTGGCGGTAGCGGGGACTGGAGAAGAAGTTTCCGAAGAAGTCAAAAGAGCGCGCAGATTTCTCGAAACTATCTTCACGATGACGAAGCTTCTCATTCTCATGGGTGACATCATGTCCATCTCTGACCTCGTGCCGACGCTCATTCGATCCGCGTTGCTTTGCGCCGAAAACACCTCGGACTTACATTTCGGCTCCGAAGCGAAATCGTGTTTGATCGCCTTGCGTTCCGTCTTGTTCACGGAAAGCGGCGGCAACAGCTCGCGAGCGGCGACTTTGTTTCAAGACATCGTCGACGACGCGCTTTTACCGTCCATGAAATCTTCTTTCTGGAAGACGCGAAAACAAACCTCCCTCTTCGCCTCTGCGTTTGCGTTTCGACACATGTTTGTCCTCGACGAGGAAACGCAAATCGACAAGCTTCAAAACACAATCGCGAACGAGTTGTTGGAAGACCCGCGGGTGGAAGTGCGCGAGGCAGCGCGAGATAGTCTCTTCGCCTTCCTCTCTGGCAAACGAAGAGAAGCGTTCACGGCGCAAACGGAGTTGAAATTCGTCGAGCGTTTCTCCTCTTCCTCGGTCTCCGCGTCCGTCGTCGCGTCTTTACCGCAAGACCAAACCTCCCTCGTCCAACGCCATGCGGTCATCCTCGCGCTCTCCGCTTTACTCCACTCCAGCAGTGCGATCATAGACGACGACCCGCCACTTTGGCTCAAAAAATCCATCATCCTCGCCGCCCAGTGTTCCTTCGATGTCGATCCTATCAAAGACTGCGCTCGAAAAGCCTTCGCGGAGATGAAGAAAAAATTACACCAAAAAGAAAAATTTGAAAAGTTCAAAAGAGCGTTTTCCGAGCGAGAGTGGGACGATATCGTCAGCGTCGGGTTTGAATACAACGCCAGTTACATGGTTTAATTGAAAAAAAGATACTACCACTAATAAAAACATCTGTGGTACTCTAGAGTAGAGATCATCGGATTTTAAACAGAGAGAGAGAGTAAAGAGAGCGTCATTGTAAATCAACCTTTGTACATATAAATAAGAAGAATCTGTTTAGAACAATAATTGTGTGCACAAAAATACGCGATCTCATCACACACACACACTTAAACACACACACTTCTGCGCGCCGTTTGCTCTTGCGCGAGTATCACATGCGCGCGTTTAACTCGTCGCACTTCGTTCCTCCTCCTCCTCCTTTTCCTCCTCCTCAAGAAGAAGAAGAAGAAGAAGAAAAACCGCAGGTTGTTCTTCGTTCCGTGTGCCCGAACTGTCAGCACGCGACGACGAAAACGATATCGACGACGACGCAGAGAAGAAGACAAAGAAGAAGGGAAGAAGAAGAAGACGACGAAGACGACGAAGACGACGGAGACAACAACGAAGGGTGTCCTCTTCAGCTCTGCGAAAAGTGCAAGTATATTTTCCTGACCAAAGGACACGAGGAGAACGCAGACCCAGAAGCGCCGATCAAAAGTCTTCTTCTGTCAGAAGGAGAAAAAGAAGAAGAATGTAAAGGGAAAAAAATACACGCGAATCGGATGCTGTTTTTCGCGTGCGGGAACTGCGAGGCAATGTTATCTTTACCTGAACTCGTCGCCAGAGACTGCGTGGTGGAGGAGAGTAAACTGGTCGTGTGCGGGGCGTGCGAAGAGTTGACAATTATGGGCGGGTTTTCGAATTCGTCGCGTTTGGCTCCGGGGGCGCACCAGCGACAGCGGCGGATGCCGACGATGCCAATGATGCAGCCGCAACCGGTGCAACCGCCACCGGCGGGGATGGTGATGATGATGATGCCGGGGATGATGTTTGGTGGCGGTGGTGGTCATTGTGCGTATCCTAACGCGTTTGGTGGGGTTCCGTTTGGTACAGGTATGCCCCAGCCGAGACAGCCCTACTCGCAGCCGCCGCCGCTGTCTTCTATGTTTCCTCCTCTTTCGCAAGAGAACGAGGTGGGTTCAAACGAAGTACACCAAGGAGAGAATGCGCCGCCGTACTTCCATTTGTCACGAGCCGAGCAATCTTTTCGCGACGCGACGAACCAAAACCAAAAGAGAAAGTATTGAAGATTTCAACGCCGCGAAGCGAGAAGAGAACAAAAAAGATAAAAGAGAAACGATACGAGTACACACTTTAATCATCATAAAACGCAACAACATATATCAGTAAATATCATCGCATTAAACTTGAACACGTAGTAAACACAAGAACCTCTCTTTATCTTCATCTTCTTCTTCTATATCGTATTTAAGACCCCAACGCCAACGTCAACTCGGCTTCGCACGCCAACTCCTCCCCCACGAACGCTTGTCCTTTCATTTTCGCGATGCCAAAACGTTTGTTCAGCTTTGTCAAAACCACCTTCATGACCAACTGGTCGCCCGGTACTACCGGTCTGCGGAATTTCACGCCGTCGATGCCGGCGAAGAAGAACTCTTGCTGCGTGCCACCTGTTGAGAATAATGTGAGAAAAAGTCCAGCTCAGCATAAAAAGAGGGTAAAAAGGCGTCCAAACAAAACTAATACCCACGTAACGATGATGATGTTCACGGGGACAAAAACAAAGCAAATACATGTATAAGTTCTTAGTAGTACGTACCATCACCGCCTCCGCCTTCCAGCATGATCAAACCCCCGACTTGCGCCATCGCTTCCACCATCAACACGCCAGGCATGATTGGTCTTTGCGGGAAATGCCCGGGGAAAAAGTTGTCGTTGATGGTGACGTTCTTGACGCCGATGGCGTACGAGCCTTGCTCGATTTCCAAGATTCGGTCGACTAATAAGAACGGGTATCGGTGGGGTAAGAGTTTCATGATGGCGTCGATGTCCATTTTCATCGGTAAAGCTTTGCCTAAACCCTTCGGGTCGGACCCGGGGTCGGGTGTCTTCTCTGCTGCCATTGCTCTTGTTGTTCGTCGGACGATCGGACGACGACTTCTTTGTTGTTTGCGAGTGGTTTTAATGGTCGCAGTTATAAACGACGACGAGGCAGAAGAAAGAGCGGACATGACTGTTATGCTTTTAGCTTTGGTGGTGGTAGTAGTAGTATTATCACGTGTGTTACGCGTGAAGAGTAGTATTATGAGGAGAAAATGGATAACGACCTTTTTACACGTTGGACTAATACACGTTTTATTATTAATAAACGTACGGAATAATTCTAAACCTGACAATCTCGCAGTACCGTTTCCAATCGTTTCCGTATTTCAACTCGCACTGTTCACCGTCGCGTAAATCTCGATGGACTAACAAGACGCCAAAGTACGCGACGTAAAAATACGGCGCGATATGGTCGAAACCGCAAGGTAAGCACCAAGCCCACGCCATCAACCAGTCGCCGAAATAGTTGACGTGTCGAGCGACGCCCCACCAACCGGAGATTAATAAGTTAGTGCCTCGTTTGGTTTTGAGCGATTTCAAGTGTCTCACGGACGGGTCGTTCGGGTTGGTGCGGAAGGTGTTCTTTTGGCCGTTGGATTGGCGGAAGACGTAGTACCCAGTCGCTTGGACGATGACGATGAATGCGGTCATCGCCAAAGAAATGTCCACGTTGTTTTCGAGTATGTATCGGCATTGTAAAGAGTACGTGAATGGGACCCACACTAAATCGCCAAACACGAGCATAAAACCGAAGCCGTCCGTAGTGACGTCCATGGTGGTTAAAATCGCCGGTTCGTTCCACAACGCGTCGACGACGTACATCAGTTGAAACGCGTTGACGAGAACCATCGGTTTCGTGATGAAACCTAATCGCGCGTACTGTTCGTGCATGAACCCGAAATTCAAAAGCAACCATCCTATTAATCCCGGAGTTAACTCGCAAAATACTTTCGCGTCGAACAAACTGTTCGAAAATCGAGGGTTCAATTCTCGCCCGATGAACCAATCGTACGCCACGTTCCCGGTGTTTCCGCCGTTCGCCAACACAACCGGCCCGTTATCGATGCCATCATTTTTCCTCGTCTTCTTCTTCTTCTTACTTTTATCATTTTTGTTCACTCTAAACGACGCGACGTACAAAAACGTCGTCAACGCGAACGCAAACGCGCACCCGGCGGTGAGCAAACTCAAAAACTTCGCGTGCAACGACCGCAACTGAATCTGGCCAAAGTACGTCCCAACCGCGCACGCCACCGCCGTCGTCATAAATACGCGGAATCCGTTCAGTTTATACCGCAATCTGAATCTCGCTTTTTCACCACCGCTTTCACCACTTGTGATATCAACGCCTTCTTTCACGATTGATGCTGGTAAAAGCGCGTGTAACATTACGCACCATCCGATCCATCCCAGAAACAGGACGCAGCTTTCCAGAGAAAACACTGGTGTCATCTTCTCCGGAATCATCAACAAAGAAAACGAGTTCTTCTTCTTCTCTTTTGCTAAACCGATGATTGATTCAATTAAATCGCATCCCGTGGTTTCGTTACACGCGAAGACGAGGAAGTAACACGTCAAAGGGAGGAGGATAGTAATGCATATCGCCCCGATTGGGCCTCCGAACTCGTATCCGTGCTTTTGATGATTTTTCGTCTCCTTAGTCGAGATTGGGATGTCTTCTTCCTCTCCGTTCTTCTTAGTACGACTACGGAGGATGGTGCTCGCAGAAGGAGTTCTCTTTCGTCCTCGAGGACTCGCAGGAGGAGGAGAAGGAGAAGAAGGCCGAGAAGAAGACGAAGGAGCCTTCGTCGTGCGGCGGGTAGAGACCATCTTTTTGTTTTTCTGACGAAAATGTCTTCAAAAAGTTCATCAAAACACTTTTATAATATTGTGATTAATGATGATGATGATGAGCTCTTTTACTCGCATTATTGGTACTACACACTGCAACTACGTGCTACTACTACTGCTACTACTCGTACTACTACTCAAATACTACTATTAATTAAAGACAGCAAAATCTTACGCATCGTCAAACGCTCCTTCGTCTTCTTCTTCGTCTTCGAAGAAGTCTCTTTCTCTCTCGGGACCGCCGTACCGTTGTTCGACGTTGACGTTCCTTCCGCGCTCGACGAACCGTTTGACGATTCGTATTAAATCTTCTTCGTTGCTTTCGCACTTGGCGAAAGCTCGGAGCATCGGTTCGATGTTTTTTCGTATGGCGTCTTCTTTCGTTATGGAGCCTCTGTGGACGTTATCGACGTCTTTTTCCATTTCGGCGCGTTTGGTCGGTTGCCACATGAATCCGAGCTGTAAAGAATCGTACCCGGCGACGAGTGCTTCACCGATGTTGGTTGGAACTAAACGGTTTTCGCCAACTTTTTTCGCGTATCCGCGTTCGCCGACAACCTTATCTATGTGTTGCGCTTGCGTGGCGTCGGTGCCAATGCCATTCTTTTCCATCAACGTCAACAAGTCGACTTCGGAAAGCATTTGTGGTTTCACCGTTTCCGAGTCGCGGAGGTTTCTGTGCGACGGCTGGAACCGCTCGCCGTCTTCAAACGTTGGAAGCTCTTCTTGGGCGGTCCAGTTATCGAAATAAGGATTTAATCGAGGCCCGTCCGGTGGGAATATCGGACCTGGGCCGTATATCCGTAAATACGCTCGGTCGGCAATCATCAGCCCGTTCGCTTTGAATCCCTCGCCGGCGCAATCAACTTCGACGGTGGTTTTATACCCAACCGCCGGTTTCGAACAGGTTGCTAAGAAGTGTCTCAATACAAAGTCGTACACTTGCTGATTCTCGCGTTTCCAGCCGTTGTATTCGTGCGCCGTGGCTAGTTTCGCGGGGTAAATCGGAGGGTGCGCTTTATCATCTCTGTGCCCGCCCGGCGGTTTGCGAAACCCATCGCGCTCGACTAATTCGCGCGCGTAAGGACCAAACGTGTCGTGATTATAAAATAAAGCGATATTTTCCAGGAAATTAAACGAGTCCGGGAATCGATCGGTTTCAGTTCTCGGGTACGAGATGAAACCTTTTTGATACAATTCTTCCGCGACCTTCATGATTTTTTCCGGAGCGATGCGCAAGACTCTGTTCACTCGTTTTTGCATCTCCAACGTGTTCAACGGGTGTGGCGGCCATTTCTTAATCTCTTGACCGCGAGTAGATAACACGGTCGCGTGTGGTGCGTTTTGAACTCTCTCGAACAAAGAGTTCGCGAGATGTTCGTCAAACACGCGCTGACGATTCCATCGAAATTCGACGACTCTACCGCCCCCTCCACCACCGCCTCGTCGCTGTCGTTGTTGTCTCTGTTGTTGTTGTTGTTGTTGTTGTTGTTGTCCACCTTCTACCATTTGATACCCGATCGAAATCGTCCAAAACTTTTCGGGAACGTGTGCGTCCACGTCCCACTTTCTTTGCACGATAAACCCGAGCGTTGGAAATTGACACGGGCCGTAACTGATGACGGTTTTATTATCCCTGTCGTTCCCTCTTCCACCTCCTCTTTCTCCTCCTCCACCGCCGTTTTCGCCTAACAACGCCAAAACCCCGTTCCTCTTCACGCAAAGCGTATTAAACCTCGTAAACGCCGCGCCCAACCGTAAATCCAACTCCTGCCTCGCGTCCACCGCGATCGACGCCGCCTCGTCCGGTCTTTGCAAGTTCATCAGCGCTCTCGAAACGTCTTGATAACTCAACGCTGAAAACCTCGCTCGAAACACTTTCAACCGTCTGTTTGCGTTTAAACACACGTCCACGACTTCCATGGCGATATTTTCCCCCTCTCGATCGCAATCGAGCCATAAAATCAACCACTCGCTCGTTCGCGCCTCTCGTTCCAAGTTCACTTTGACTTCTTTTTTATCGTCTGGCACTAACTTTGCAATCCTCGCTCTCCCGAACAAGTCTCTCGCGTCCGAGTGTTCCCAAGACTTGTACTCGTGTTCGGTGAAATCGTAATTCATTAAATGCCCGGTGACGGAGGTGAATTTCATCTGAGCGTTTCTCGCGTTGTTAATAGGAAACGGGTTGATGAATTCGAAAATTCTGTTGAATTTCGAAGCGCCTTGTCTGCTTTGACACCCTCGTCCACCGCATAAAACTCTGGAGACTTCTTTCGCCACGGATGGTTTCTCGGCCACGTTTAATATCTTAACGCCGCCATTATTTCTCGCACCATTATTTCCACCACCATTATTATTATTATATGCGTTGTTGTTGTTATTACCTCCTCGTTGTTGAAACTGATGATTGTTGTTGTTGTTGTTGTTTCTCATGACGACAAAAACCACCTACGACTACTCCTCACACTTCTTCTCCTTCTCTTTCAAACTTTTCGAGAAGAGATGATGCGCGCACTCTGCGACATTAATAATGAAAAAGAGTAAAAGAGTACTTTTGTAGTCGTAGTATAGAGTACCAAACACTAGCGCGTTCTTTTATTATAGAGTAGATATCTCACTCTCACAGACGGGAAAAGAATCTGAGGAAGTCGAGAAAGAAGAAAAATTCAAAAACAACAGAGAAAAAAGTTTTTTGGGTGCTCAGATTTTTGTTTTCTCGAAAATCATCTCTTCGTTTCCTCTTAACAAGGCAACACTCTTCTAGTAACTCTCTTTTAAATTAACT
>Ga0129327_10001660_pt1 | contig 13129 bp, 6 predicted proteins | sample CPBDNA_6_FD_111799 | JGI IMG/M metagenome (GOLD analysis project Ga0129327, IMG submission 111799) | Freshwater to marine salinity gradient microbial communities from Chesapeake Bay, USA - CPBay_Spr_31_0.8_DNA | ecosystem: Environmental > Aquatic > Marine > Coastal | place: USA: Chesapeake Bay... | reverse complement strand
TACTTTGACAAAGCACATGCGTATTCACACGAACGAGAAACCGTATAAATGTGATGTTTGCGAGAAGCGTTTTCGTCATTCTGGTAGTTTGAAAAGGCACGCGCGTACTCAACATTAAAGCTCTTTTCTGCTCGTCAAACTTTACGCCCGCCGCATGCGCTTCGCATCTTCACATTTCGCCTCTCTGTAAAAGTCCTCATTTCTCCCCACTTCCGACACCTGCACGCGCACACACAAAGCACACTTTGCTGCGACTTTCGCGAGACCATGCCTTCGCATCATCCGTTCGGAAAGAAAAAGAGGAAGGATTCCCTCACTTCGTCTGGTCATCCTCTGATATCCCCGTCTGAACTCGCGGAATGTTTCCGAAACACCTTGTCCACGGACGCTTCCGTCCGAGAGGCGGCGGAACGCTCGGTGAAAACGTTTACGATTAAAAACCAATCCTCGTGCGCGCATTTTTGCCACCTGGCGTGCGCAGGAGGAGGAGGAGGAGATAACGAGAATACTTCGGATGCAGTTGGCGTGAGAATGGCGGCGGCGTTAGCGCTGAAGAAACGCGTGAGCATCGCGTGGGTGAAGTTGAGCGCAGAGGAGAAAAAGCACGTGCAAACGCTCTTGTTAACCGGGCTGGCGAACGAGCATGAAAGAGCGGTGAGAGAGGCGTTGTCGCAATCGATCGCGAGGATCGCGCAGATATGCATACCTGGGGATTCGTGGCCGGAGGTTTTGGAGCACTTGAGTCAGATGTCGGTGAGCGCGGAACCGAGGCATCGCGAAGGCGCGGTGGGATGTTTTTCGGCGTTGGCGGAAACGGTGGTGAGAGTCGCGCCGGTGCATTTTAGGACGTTGGCGGATATATTTATTCGAAGCTTGATGGACCAGGAGAAGTACGTGAGGAAACGGGCGATTGAAGGGTTGAGAGCGCTCGTGGGTGAAGCGCCGTTTATCGGAGAGGTGGTCGTCGTCGAGAAGGGGTCTCAGACGCAGACGACCGGGAGAGACGGAAAGACGAACAAGAAAGAAATCGAACAGCAAAAAATGGTCGTCAGAGAAACGGTTTTGAGAATCGTGGAAGCAGCCGCGCATTTTTGCGTGTCGAGCGCACAAAGTGCGGATTCCGTGGACCACGCGTTGCTCGCGTTTGATGTCTTTGATGAACTGTTTAGCTGCGGCGAGTCGAACATCGTGAAAGCAGTCGCCGCGGATATCGTGAACGTGTGTTGCGAGTGCGCGAAAGCAAACGGGGTGGATAACGTCGTTAAGTTGAGAGCTTTGGACGTGTTATCTGTCGTCGCGGAAAGGCGTCCAAAATCTTTGCGCAGGGCGAATCTCGTCGAGCCGATGTTGAGAGCGATTTTACCTTTACTCGGAGAACCGGACGAAGACGAAGACGACCAAGATAAAGACCTCGATAAATCTGATTCCGAAGACGAGGACGATAATCAGTCCATGCGTTTAGCCGCCGCGAGAGTGGTTGATACGTTAGCCTTAGCGTTACCGGCTAAGTTTGTGCTACACGTCGTTCTCGATTTCGCGTCGAATAACATCAAATCGCCGGATGAACGCTTGAGAAGAGCGTCTGTAGGCGCCGTCGGGGTCGTGTGTGAAGGGTGCGCGGAAGCGTTATCGAACGACCCCGTGATCTGCGAAAACTTGCTCGATCAATTAGGCGTATCTTTAGAAGATGTGAGTTTCGGCGTCCGACGCGCGGCGGCGTTTGCTTTAGGACAATTCGCCGAGTTTTGTCGAGCGTCGGTACCAAAAATGCACGCCATCGCTTTACCGCGATTGTTTCAAGCCGTGAAAAAGAAAGCTGAAGCACAAAAAGAAGACGCGATTGCGAGACAAAACGCGTTCTTTGCCGTCGAGGCGTGGACGTCCGAATTAGAATCGGGCGAAATAGCGGCGTACGTGCCATTGGTTTTAGAAGTCTTATTTGAAGCGTTAGACGACGGCACTAACGAACAGCAAAACCAACCGTTTTCCTGGTCCGTGTATCGAAGAAAAGAGTGCGCGTTAGCGATAGCTACCTCTGCAGCCACGGACGCCTCGGACACCTTTGCGCCGTTTCTCGCCGATTTACTTCCAAGACTGGAGAGCGTCGTGAGCGCGCACGTGCGGGACGAAAACGACGCAATCGACCAAAAGAAACTTCGTTTGAGAGCGTGCGCGATTCGATTATTAGGCGCAATCGTTGAAGGGGAAGCGTGCAGAGCGGCTTTGGGCGATCAAGCTATCGAAGCGCTGGTACAAAACGTCGCGAGTGGGTTCGCGTTGACGTCGTGCGACGCTCGCGAAGCCGCGCACGACTTCTTTGCCAGCTTTGCCAACGGGTGTAAATCCGCCGACGAAAACACTAAAGATACCGCAAACGGAAACGAACACTTCTCGCAATTTCTGAACCCGTTGGTCGAGAAAGCGTTAGAGAGTATCACGTTAGACGACGGCATCATGTTCGGTAAAGATTTTGAAGATTTCGTGGCGGATAATCCAGAACATGACGATGAGTACGGGGACGAATACGACGAGTACGACGAAGATGACGACGACGAGGACGAAAGCAACGCCAAAGGGTACGACGACGTTCGGTCCGGTCTTGTCGAGGAAAAAATAGCCGCCATTCGTGCGATCAAGTCATACGCCGAGTCCGCGCCGAGAACGTACGTACAAAGTCAAGCGGCGTTTGAAAAATCCGTGGAAGTTTTGTTACAAACCGTAGATTACCTCGACGATGAAGTTCGTTCGTTCACGTACGATTCCATCTCGGCGTTAGCCGGGGGCGAATGCTTGGTCGTTTTGTGCGAGCACAATCCGATTGCGGCCAAAACGCTCGCGGAAAAAACTTTAGAGGCGTGCTTAGACGCCGCGATGCACGATTTCGAGAAGAACGTCGTCGCTTCCTCTTTGTGTTGCGCGGCGGAAATTTTGAAGAGCGCGAAAAAATGCAATCAACCGATTTTCGAAAACAAACCGCCGCATTTAAGCCGATTGAACGAAATATGTTTATCTCTGCTCCGAGGCGACGCGATGTGTCAGCAATCGTTCGACAGCGACGATGAAGACGAATACGAGGACGGTGATGATGAGGACGACGACTTCGGCGCGAACGATAACGAAAGCAATCGCGCGAGACGCCACCACAACACCAAAGGTAAACCGAACGGAGCTCACGGTGGCAACTTGGAAACGAACGAAGACGAAGAGGAGGCGGAGTCATCGCTCGTGCTTCTCGAAGCTGTCGCGGAAGCCTTGCCGGCGTTGGCAACCGTCGTCGGCGCGCAACCGTTCGCGTCTGAATTTGAACCGCACTTCCAGGCGATTCTCAAAAGAGCGCACCCGTCTCGAAGCGGCGCCGAGCGATTTGCCATTTACGGTTTACTCGCAGACATTGTTGAATCCGTCGAATCTTACGCGTCGCCGTGCGCACCGGCGTTATTACCAACCCTCTTGGAGGAAATGCGATCGATGAGTTCGCCGGAAGCGACGAGGAACGCCGCGTACCTCGCCGGTCTCCTCGTGGAAACCGCGAGACGAGAAGATAAATCCAACGCGAACCCGTATTGCGACGACGAAACCGTCAAAGCCATCGCAGAAGCCGCGGTGGTTGGCGCGCAAAGCGACGCGTTCGTGATAACTCACGACCACGTTGGACGATGGGCAAAACTCATGGCTACGAGAGATAACTTAGCCGGGTGCGCGGCGAGGTGCGCGAAATCCTTACTCAATCGAAACGAGAGCCGGGAAATCGCAAAGGCGATTCTCCACGCCGTACCCATGGGCGAAGACGTGGACGAAGGCGAGGTGGTCGTTGACGTCGTGAAAGCATTCATCTTGAATGATGACGACCCGATACATAGCGGCAACAGCAGCAATACCGCGTGCGATGAAGTTCTGAGAATGGATGCGGTGAGACGCGTCGAGTTACACGCCGCCGCGATGAAAGCGAAGACCAAAGACTAGAGACTTTTCGTAGGGGAAATCCACTCCACATCGCTTCACACTTTACACTCCAAAGAACAAAGCGTACACGCGCCTCTCTTCTCACTTAAATGCTGCGCTCGCGTGCAAAGTAACGAACAGAGCGTGACTGCATATATATATTTGAGCAACACTTCGTTTTCTCATGGTGACATCGAGCGCGCTTTTCGGTTTCGCGCTCTTTTCGTCTCCCTCTCGTGTGCGCTTTAGGTGTTCGCACTCTCGTCCTCCTCGTCGGAGTACACGCGCTTGCTTGATGATGCACAACAAAAGCGACGCGAAAAACAAACGAATCTCTTGCGGCGACGCAAAAATCGTCAACGACGCGCTCTCGAAGCGTCCTCCGAAATCGCACTCGACGTTTGATGTCGTCGTCGTCGGAAACGGTCCTTTAGGTTCCGCGATCGGTTTACACGCGTCGTTGGGATCGTCGTCTGGTAAAAAAAGCGTGTTGATTTTAGACTGCGGCTCGGAAAGTCTGAGCTCCGGGTCGGACGACCTCGGGAGAATCGTTCGGCCGTTAGATGCGGAAGGCAGGGAGGAGTGGACGCGGTTCAACATCGATTCGATCGAGAGTTTTGCAAAGGTACAAGAGGAGAGCGAGATTGCATTCTTCGAAAAGAAAGGGAGCTTGAGCGTCGGCTCCGACGTGTTCGTGTCAAAACCGGCGAGCTTGTTACGGGCGAAAAAGATCGAACACGAGATTGTAAGAGGCGGGGAAGAGATATGCGCGAAGTTCGCGTACCTGAATCGAAGGACGATTCCGGAGGAGTACGTCGCGGTTTCCGATCGAGTGGGCGGATACGTTTCGCCGCATAAGATGCGCGCGGCGTTTAATCGGTTGGCGGTGAAAAAGAACGACGGGAGGACCGTGGTGTGCGTGCAAACCGCCGAGGAGATTCTCTGGACGGACGGTGATGGTGGTTTTGTGAAAGTACGAACGACGGATGGGAACGTATACGCGGCGAAAGAAAAAGTCTTCGTCGCCTGCGGGTATTACACGCAACCGTTACTGCACCGCTCGAAAATAGACATGGAGAGTTTAGAAGACGTGAAGATTTCAAAGAGGACGATTATTTTAGCTAAAGTTTCCGAGGAAGACGCGAAAGGTCGATTTCGTGATATGCCGACGATTAAGTACGAGTTACCGGAAGACGTGAGAAGTAAAAGCGCCGCGACTGACGCGAGCGCCAACGCCGCTTCCGATCAGAGCAAAAACGAAGCGAAAAGCGTGTACATTCTGCCGCCGATTTGGTACCCGGGCCCGGTGCCTTCGCCCGGGTATTACGTGAAAATAGGAGGGGGACCGAATGATTTTATGACGCTATCTAAAGCGGTCATGTTTGACGAAAAGAAGAGCGGCAACGTTCAAAATGAAAAAGAAAAGACACCCATAGAACAGCGCAAAGAGTTAGACTCGGTTTGGGAAGACCATCGAAAGGCCACTTACGAAGACCAAAAAGAGGACATCGAATCGTGGATGAGTTCGGACGGCGACCCGGAAATCGTGCCGCAACTCAAAACCGCGTTACTGCACGTCTTTCCAGACGTCGAATTTGAAGCGTTTGAAACGAAGGCGTGCGCGACGACGTGCACGTCAAACGGGAGTATGAAAATTGAACACTATTTAGACGGTAAAATATGCGCAGTTACCGGATGCAATGGAAAAGCCGCCGGTCCGGCGTACGCGATTGCTCGAGAAGTCGTCGCGAATGCCAAATTTGTAAAACATATCGTTTAAAACTCTGTAAGCGCTACAGGCACTATTACTACTACTACTACTACTACTACTACTACTACTACTACTTCTATCACCCGCGACTCGACTTTTTTCCCGCACCTCTTTTCTTGCTCCCTTTCGCGCCCTTCTTGGATTTCTTTCCTCCCGCGCTCCCTTTCGCGTCTCGATTCTTCCCGCTCAGTCGTACTTTCGTATCTACGTTTACTTTATTCTTCTTCACGTCCCCTTTCTTCAATTTCAAAATCCCATTCTTAAACCAAGAGCTGCCCCACGCTAATCCTCGGTCGCTCTCTTTCTCTCTCTTCTCTTCCTTTTCACTATTCGTCATCTTCCTCCTCTCTTTCTTCTCTAACTTATGCCCGAGCCGAAACAAATCCAACCGCTTCTCTTCGTTCCTTTGCTCGTTCTTCTTCCAAAGTCCGACGCCGATAGTCGCGGGAATCCGTATCCCTTTCGACGGTTTCATTCCCAACTCTTTCAGCTTTTCATTCTCTAACTCCTTCCTGTCCCACTTGTTCAAGCCTTTGATGCCGAAATCTCGCACCTCGCGACGCATGTGTTTCATGCCAAACTTCGAGTCTTTCGCGTCGTCGTTGTTGTTGTTGTTGTTGTTGTCCCTTTTCGCATCTTCCTCGCTCTGAAATCCATTCTTCTTCTTCTTCTTTTTCTTCTTCCCGTCAAACCCGTCTTCTTCCATCTCGTCCTCTCGAACGATCCGTTTCGTCTCCGACGCCATGAATCGTTTCATCTCGCGTTTCACGTTTATTCTCTTTCGTAGTAAAGTCTTGTTTATGTTGTTGTCGTTCGTCTTGTTTTCGGCGGCGGCTCCAAAAAGTGTTCGCTTCCCGTCGAACGCGAACACTTTCACCTCTTTTGCCTCTTCTCTCTTTTTCTCTCCATCATCCATTAACACCCTCTCTTCTTCCGCGGTTGTCGTCGTCTTCATCTTCTTCTTCTTCTTTTGTTCCTTCTTACACGCGTTCATCGGCGCGTTCAAATCTCTCTGGTGTTTCTTTTGTCCGATTTTTCCTCGCACTTTTGTTTAGGGTGTTAAACCCTATTTCAAGCCGAGTCTCTTTGTCTCCTCCGAAAATCGTCACAAGGAAGGCGCTCTTTGAGGAAAGTATTCACAGAACCACATCATCAGAAAGAGGAGAGAGAAGCGAGAACAGTAATAGTACTACTACTACTAATAATAAGAACGTTTTACCACACCGAATAAGAGGACATGATGAAGCGCATTCTGAACCCGAATTCTTCTTTTTCTACCCCGGGAGGAACGCGGGATGAGACGAACGAAGAGAATTTAGGAACGGACGGTGACGAGAACACGAACACGAGTAACAACAACAACAACAACAACAACGCAAAGAGGACGACGAGTAGTAGTAAAGACGGGGCAGACGACTCCTTGTTGTTTCCTTCGGAAGAGCACACGGAAGAGCAACTCGTTTCCGCGATTAAAGATTGGAACAATATGAAACCCGTGGTGGTGTTGAACACGATATCGTCCTTGTGCGTGATTGTACTCGCGCAGCTGATGGCGTTTCTTTCGATACCGATCGGTGTGATTGGGCTGATCGCGTGCTCGGTGTACGGGTCGGAGTTGTTTCGGATGAAGAGAGGGTTAGGCGCGACGGTGGCGACGGTGAAGATGTTGTCGTTGGTGTGCGTGATATTGGACGGCGCGTTTGCGGCGGTGAGTTTAGCGATCGGGACCTTGTACGCGGGGGGGGATATGGTGACGACGATGGTGTTGATGTCGTCGTTGTTTGGCGCGCACGGGCTCGGGTATTGGGAGATGTATAAGAGGGCGAAGGAAATTGGGAAGATTCTGAATTGAGAGTGTCATTCGCGAACATCGTAGAAAAACGCTAAAGCTTTGTATCATCATCATCACGCGCACCTGGTACAGGTACGCATGTACTACTACTACTATTATTACTACTACTATTACTACTGCTACTTTATGATCTAAATAGTTCCACATCTCACGAGAGCTGTACTTTTCAATCGAGCGCTGACTTTGTCCATCTGGTTTTGGCCGTTCGGATTTTATCGGTCGTTTGTTTCATTCGTAAATAAAAGAAGAGGATGGCAAACAGGAACCACAACAGCGTTCGGAACATGCTATTTATGTAGGAAGAAATACCCGAGGACGCAGAGCTCGACGCAGAGGACATGAGTAGGTACTGTTTCCTCTTTTCGCGAGCGTGCACGTGGTCGCTGAGTACCGTAGCGTGGGCGAAAAATTTGTCCACCTCTTTCTTCGCCCGGGAGACTTTCGCGGAAGCTTCGTCCGCGAGTGAGGAAACGGAAGATAACAACGTTTGCGCTTCCTTCAAATACCGAAACGCAGCTTTTTTCGAGGCGCGAAGTTCAGCCGATAAGCGCTTACCTTCGCCGCTTTTCGCGGCTTCGTAGACGCCGTCCGATTTCGCATCGATGCGTTCGAGCGAAACGACGGCACGATTATACGTCAATAAAACGCGGTCGATTTGCGCGACGACGATGTTTCTGCGCGCGATTTCGCGGTGTATGGAGCCAAATCGAGACCCGGGCGTTGTGAAACTTAACGGGTTATCTCCGACGGACCACGCGTAACCGTTCATAGCTTCGACGACGACGTTTTCTTCAGACCCATTTTGATGACTACTCGTAAACGACGTTGATTCGTGCGGTGCGATGAGTCCGGAAACGAATTGCGCCACCATCGAGGCCACTTCTCTCGCCGGGTCCGCGAAGTCCGCTTCGAGCGTTTTGATTTCGCAAAAGGATCTAGACGCCGAAAAGGGCATTCTCCCGTGCGTCGACGAGAGGAGCTTTTCGTTGATTGGACTCGAGCGAGTGACAAAGATGGCGTCGCGAATCACTTCTACCGGTTTTGCATTCGTGAAAAGTAACGGAGAGTCTCTGTGTTCGCCATCGAAGCGTTGGTCAAAGACGAAAATAGGAATTTCCAAGTGGTCTTCGTTATCTTCTTCTTTGTCCTCTTCGTCTTCGCCAGTGTATTTTTCATCATCCACGAGCAAATGTTGCGCGAGTGCGTCGACGTCCAACCATCGCGCTCGCGCGTGGTCGCTTTGTTTTCCATCGACACCAAACCCAGAAACTTTACCGGTTCTCAAAGCTGATGCGAAAGCTGACGCCATCGCAGGTTCTTCCGACGCGGTGACGATACGCGCCGTCGCGGAAACTTTCGTCGATTTCAACGAACTCGCATCTAACGCGTCCAAGATTTCCAATCGTAACGCATCCGAGTACGCGTACTGGTACTCGCTCTTTTTATCACTAGTAATCTTTTTGTTGTTGTTGTTGTTGTTCTCGTATTCATCTTTCTCACCGAGTTCGAGGACGTACATATACGCGTGAATCGTCTTGTATGGTTTCGCGCGTTTCAAAAACGACCGTCTCGTCGCCGGCGGCACGATGACGGAAGAAGCGTACGCGCCAATCATTGCCGTCGCTTCGGCAAGGAACACGTCGTTCGCAAACTGACCGGGCGTTTGAAAAAACGTCTTGGCATCTTCCGAGCCGTCTCCACTCAATCGCACTGATTCTCCAAACGACGCCACATCAAAATCGGCATCCGCGCCGTGCTCCAACGCAGTTTTCGTCTTCATCGCGTCCTCGCACGCTTTCGCCGCGCCTTCGTTCGCTTCGTGTAAACAGTGCTCGTTGAAAAAACGCTCTAGTAAGTCAATCTCTACCGCGGCTAAATTTTTCGACGTCAACTCGTCGCGGCTTTGGTGTGATTTTTCCAACCGCCTACCTCGCGCCGCGTCCAGTTGTTGCGACAGGCGTTTTCTCTTCACCGCAAACTCTTGACTGGTCATTTTACGTCCACTTCCAAACCGCATCTTCGTGCTCGGAAAATCGTGCGCACCGTGTCCGATTACTTTCTTCGTGTGCGCGCGCTCTAAACTACCCCACGTGAACGGGCCGGCGGATAAATCCAAGAATACTGTTTTCGTCCTCGAGGAGAGGATGGCTTCGGTGAGACATCCTTCGTGGCCTTGTTCGATTTTCGCGATTTGTCTCGCGATTCGTGTGGCAGCGATGATATCGTCGCCGTTGAGTTTTTGCAAAGCAAATTGCTTCAACGAACTATCGTCGACGACTTTTATTATCGACGTTGAACTCTTCTTGTTCTTCTTGTTCTTCGCGCTACCTCCTCCGCGGCCGTTCACCTCCACCGCGAAATCTTGCCTCGCCGCCCAAAGATCGCCAAACGTCCTCAAATCGTGCATCGAAAGCATCTTCTTCATACTTCTCTCGCCTTGATGTTCTCCGTCGTTTCTAACATCCTCCCCTTTCTTCAACCGTAAAAACTCCGCGTCGTCTTCAATCTCGTCCATTTCGTCCAAGACGCCGTGCGCGCCAAATCCATCTCTCGAGAGGAGCGTTTTCAACTGTTCGGTAATCTTTGACGTCTTTTTTTTCCTTGTCTTTTTACCGTATCCGCCACCGCTGCTTCCACCGAGGAACACCCTATCGTCGTGATCGTAAGTCAACTCGCCACTGCGTAACTCTTCTGCCCTCCATTCGATGGCTTTCTTCGCGAAAAGCTCTGCTTTTTTAGAAACCTCTGCATCTTCTCGCAGGACGACGACTTCTTCGTCGGTTAATCCGTACCGAAATCCATACCTGGGCACTTTACTTTCGCCGCCAGCATCACCTTCCACCGTTTTTGCGTTCACGACAATCATAAAATGTTCCTCTTCTAATCCTAAAAACTCCGCTAAATCATCCGCCAATTTCTCAATCGCGTACGCGTCCACGATTCTACTGTCGACGCGGTTCACCTGTCCGTGCAAGCGATGCACGTCTCGCGAGTGCTTCTCGATTGCCTCCTCGAACACCTTCAACACGTTCGACCCGAGTTGAAGCACTCTCGAGTGCACGTTGTACGAAACCTTGCTCCTCTTATCCTCTTCCCCTTCCTCGTCCTCGTCGCCGACGTATTCGTGCCTTAACTTTACGTTCAGACGTTCCAACCACCTCGCCTGTTCCTCCGCGCGGATTGAAACGTCGTATCGCCCGTCGTTTTCAAATCCAACGAACGCGACGTTTAAAGAGACGTCGATTCTGTATTCCTCGATTTTCTGTGCGTTATCTGCCGCGCACTTTGCGAATGTTTTCGATTGAGATGTCGCGCGTTCGCTTTCCGAGGAAGAGGAGGACGAGGCGCACTCTCGCTCGAAATCGCTTCGACTTTTCGTAAACTTTGTGACTCCTTTCTTCTTCCCGTTTACCCACATCAAGTCGCTTAAAATCGAGTCGAGCAGACCACCATCGTTACCGATATCATTACCACCGTTGATTTTTGCGAAAGTATCAAAGTTTTCCTCGTCCACGACTCGGGAGAAGGAAGACGAATCCTTCGCGCGTTGGTGTTTCCCCGCTGAAGCAAACGAACGACACCAAAAGAGGAAGAAGAAGAACACACAGGAAACGAGCATCATCGTGGGGAACGATGCGCGTTTTTTCGGGTCACACGTGTTCCTCTTCATCGTCCTCGTTGCGCTCCTGCGCCTGCTTTCTCTGATGACTTCGTACACGCACGCAGTCGCGCGTCAAACTCTGACGGGAAAAAAGTTTCTCTCGTCTGTGTGAGTTGAGTTCGTCATTCATTTCCCCGGGGACTTTCGAAAGAACGAAGCACGTTTCACCCGTTCTTTTGGAGAGAAAAGGCGCGAGAAAGAGAGTCTGTGTGCTACTCTTGCTGCTTCTGCTGTTGCTCCTCCTTTTGCGCGCGGATGAGTGATACGCGCGCTCCTCTTTGCGAATACGAATACCAACGGTGAAATGTCACGCGACGGGGAAATGCGAGAGAAAGTGAACAAATTCGAATCCGAACCGGTTTCATACCGCGCGTTACCCGCGATCGCCTTTACCAACTCTTCTTCTTCTCCAGAGAACAGGAACAACAACCCTCTGTCGAAAGCCTCGCAAATTTTGTTCTACCAATACGTGGAACCGGAATGGTCGAAAGCGAAAATGAAATCGGTTTTAGGATTCATGAGACAAGTAGGGGACGAGTTAGGGGTCACCGGACGAGGGCGGATATCGCAAGAAGGCGCGAATTGCACGTTAACGGCAAAAGATCCTCACTCCGCGCGAGAGTTTTGCAACAGATTGCGAAAATTTGACAAAATATTCGAGGAGACGGATTTTAAGATTACCGATATGGTGGAACATTCGCAACGGTTTAAGCGGTTGACGCTCGTACCGAAGGACGAGCTCGTCGCTTACGGGTTGGAGAAGGAGAAAGCGCCGTCGTTGAAACAGAATAAGAGCAAACACGTGAACGCGATTGAATATCACGAGATGTTGAAGGATAAAGATTCGGTGGTGATTGACGTGAGGAATCATTACGAGGTGGACATTGGGAGGATTGAACCGCCGGAAGGTGGGGCGACATTTTTGAACCCGGAGATGCGAAACAGTCGCGAATTTCCCAAGTGGTTAAACTTGCCCGAGACGAAGAAACAGTTGGAAGGGAAGCGGGTGATGATGTACTGCACCGGGGGCATACGATGCGAACGAGCGTCGGCGTTGATTTCGCAAATGGAACGGGTTGGCGATTTGAAGGAAACGAAAGGGATTGCCATGGTCAGAGGTGGGGTCGACAGGTATTTGAAGACGTTCCCGGAGAGCGGAGGGTTCTGGAAAGGGAAAAACTACTTATTCGATTTGAGAGAGGCGCAGATGGCAGAGAAAGAAGGCGAGTTAGAGACGACGAGTAAGTGTTGCGCGTGCGAACGCGCGTGGTCAAAATACGAGGGGAAGTTTGTCTGCGGAGATCAAAAGTGTAAAGTGCCCGTTTTGGTGTGCGACGGGTGCAGGAACGTAATCGAAGCGAATACGAAGAAGAACAGTTTTGTTAAGAGACAAAAAAAAGGGAGCAACGGCAACACTTGGAACGCGAATAAGACGAAAAGCGACGATAAAAACGACCCGCACGACGTAAAAAACCTGAGATGTCCTCTGTGTAAAGTCGGTAAGGAGTTACGCTCGATCGAACCGGTCGATTCGGCGGCACAAAAGCGCTTGCTCACCTTAGAAGGCGGCAACGCGAAAATCAACGCCAGCAACAAACGCCCGAGGAAAGAATCGAAAACGTTGTTCATCGGCAAACTCCCACTTTCTGTCACCGCCACGGAAATCAAAAGCGCGTTAAAATTAAACGACGACAATAACGCCGAAATCGAATGGATGATGGATTCAAAATCCGGTTTCTTTTACGGCAGCGCCGTCGTAAAACTCGCGAGTAAAGACCGCTGTCGAAGCTTGTTGGAGCAGTACAAAAAAGACCCGCCTCGAATCCAAAACAAGTTCATCGCCGTCGGGTATTTCGACGAAGATTGGAAGAACAAGAACAGGAAGAAGATGAAGGAAAAGGAG
>Ga0129327_10001656_pt1 | contig 13135 bp, 8 predicted proteins | sample CPBDNA_6_FD_111799 | JGI IMG/M metagenome (GOLD analysis project Ga0129327, IMG submission 111799) | Freshwater to marine salinity gradient microbial communities from Chesapeake Bay, USA - CPBay_Spr_31_0.8_DNA | ecosystem: Environmental > Aquatic > Marine > Coastal | place: USA: Chesapeake Bay... | reverse complement strand
TTTTTATTTTCCTAAAGCTGCAAACCCCAGTATGTTTCATGCTGATAGTCGGTAGTAGTAAATTTCTAGTCAAACTGTTTTTGATTGAGAGTGCATTGCTGTTTTTTCAATTTCCCGTTCTTCCCAGTCTGTTACTTCTTGCGTATCCCAAAGGTTACAAGATCCAGAATGTTTCATGCAGGCAGGAGGAAAAGGGTTGATCTCGCGTTTCATGCGTCTGAAAATTGTTCGTGACGAACAACGGTAGCGGTCGCAAAGCTCGTGGGTTGAAATATATGTCCTCATAACATTGATCCTGATCTTGGGTATGACCATGATCCTAAATTCTTATTTGGATTGTATGGCTAAAAAGGGTTCATACAGTGGGGACGATTTACTCCCCAAACCAAAATTATTGAACCTCGGCGAGGGGAGTAGGCGGCAATCAAGTCATTCGATATTGCGATTTAGAACTCCGGTGGCATCCATGTCACGGCTTTGTCATTGTCGCTGTCAGGCGTACTGCTAAACCATTCATGCATACTTTCGACCACCGCTGATTTTTTCATATCACCGTACATTGCTGCCCAGTCCTTGTGGCGTAGGGGGGCAAATGTCGCTAGTAACAGGGGTTTGCTCAAGCGAGACAAGTAGTTGTCTTTCGTGGGTTGCCAGTAGCAGGTAAAATCAACAGACAGCATGTCCACCAACGTATCTTGGGTCGTATTAACACCCCGAACCCCAATTTGTAATGATTGAACAACACAGTACGTCACCAGCTTGTCTTTCATTTTTTGGGGGAGGGCACGAAAGGCCGTGAAACGCTCACCGTCATCCTCGATGGCCAGCCACTGGGTATCCAGTTTCGATTCAGCGGCTTGCAAGGCATCAGAGGCGGTAGGGCTGTCGGTTTCCTCCCTGCTGCTCTCTGAGCTGACTCGATTAAAGGATGCATCCATGAGATCGCCCAACCGCCGGTATGCCCCTGAGAGAACCTGTTGGCATAAGCTGTAGTGAAGAATATCCGTTGCTGCCGCAGGGTCAGCCAGCAATGCTGCCTTCACTGCTTGCTGTCGATAACGGCCTAAATCCGTGCGAAGTGCTTGAGAAATCGTTGTGCCTTGTGTCTCTTGAGCAAGTTCTTGTCCATCGCCAGAATCACCCTTGCCATCATTATTTTTGCTGTTAGGTTGTGGAATGTCCTTCTTGCGCGCCACCCCTTGGGTCAGGGTTAATTTACCGTCTCGATCAAAGCCCACGATACAGCCGCTGTAAGCTTTTTGCTCGTCGGAGAAGGTAAGATATTGATTGTCTCGTTCTCGTTCCAGTGCCTCCTGCTTTTCGACCAAGGCATCATATTGTGTGTCCAAATCTTCCGGCCAGTCGGCTTCACAGCATTTGTCATGTAGCTTTGCTGTTTCTTGTTCCAGCGCGGTGATTTGATCGTCCAGCTTTTTAGGTACTCCCATCAAGACAGGCTGTAACCGCACACTGTCAGCCTCAAACTCATTGCTGCCATCATTTATTTCAATCCAAGACCAGCAGTCATTTTTTCTCAATTTACCGGCTTCACGTTGTAAACGCTGCTTGGCCAGTTCTTCCACCAGTGCCGAATCAGAAAGGTAGGTTTCATCCTCAAACAAATCACTGGATAACGCACCACCGGCCTTAAGGTAGGCCGCTTTACCGACAAATTTTCCTATGCCCTTGGACAACATGTAAGCTTCACTGAGTAACCAGCTTTTGATGGAATGTGGCCACAAGGATCCTTGGGATAATTCATTATAACAAGCCAGTTGGCGCTTGTGGTCGTCGCAAACGGTAAATGCCATCAGACATTCAAGGCTGAAGGTGTCACGCCGATAACGATCAAGCAGCTTCGGAGCCACCTTACCCAGCACCAGCCTTTTTGCCACCAGTGTTTTGGCCACCCCAAACCGCTGGGCGATGTCCTCAACACTCAATCCTTCCTCCACCAACCGGCTATACGCCACAAACTGGTCGGCAGGGTGCATGGCGGCGTGAATATTCTCGGCCAAAGAAATCTCGGTCAAATCCGCATCCTCTGATTTTTCCAAACATGGCACAGGGCAATCTTGCTCAATCTTTCCCTTGCTGGCCAAATAATGCAAGCTGGCTAAACGCCGCCCTCCGGCCACCACTTCTTTTTTGCCCTTGGCGCTGGGAATCACCACCAAGTTCTGCAATACCCCTTGGCTGGCAATACTGGCTATCAACTCTTTATCGGCCTCTTTCGATGCTGACACGACACGCACGTTTCTATCGGATATGACTAATTGGTTTAATGGAATATAACTGGACATAGTGTGTTACCTCACTCGTTAAGTATTTAAAAAAACACCCCATCCCTCTGGGGTTGAAAAACCCAGAAAAGCCGAGTGCAGCGAGGTAAGCAGTGCTTTTTGGTGTGTCCAGACAGGGGGAACCGCCCGGCCTGCAACGAAGCGCAGCGTAGAGAAGGTGGGGGGATGTCTGGATTAAGCCAAAAACACTGCTAGGCTCTCTTGGCCCCAGAGGGATAGGCCCATAAACAGCGTGTTAAGGCACGCAACACCGCCTTCAATAAAGCGATAGCGCCCGTCAGTGATCGACAGGGCGAAAGTCCCGAAGGGATGAAGCGAAGCGCAACCCGAAAGAGCACGCCCGGACGGCCAAGAAACATTAACGGGGTGGCATTACTTAAAAACCCAGTATATAAAAATGGTAATGGTTGCTGATATGTTGAATTATCACTAAAAAATGGATTTTCGCTCTTATATTCCTTACCGTAGAGCTTGCTAAGCATACTAGCTTGAGTGACAGCGATTTACCGCGAGACGACAAGATGTATATTACAAAACTCAGCCTTATTAATTACCGTAATTTTGCCAATACTAAATTGTTATTTTCCCAAGGGATAAATACCATTATTGGTGAAAATGCTTCAGGTAAGACAAACCTATTCCGATCTATCCGGTTGCTACTCGATGGCTCTATGCGGTGATCTTCGATGAATTTGGATCAAAAAGACTTTCATCGAGGGCTGGATAACTGGAGAGGGCATTGGATAATAATAAGTATAGAGTTTGATGAGGTCTCACATGATGGCGATGAGTTTCTTCCCTTGGCCGCAGAAATACCGATTTAAACAGAGTTACATGTTTATCCGCTAGAACACGCAAACTCAGCCCTAGATGATTTAAGGCGGGGGCGATTTACCGGTGCAGCGATATTGGTGCCGTGATTTTTAGGCGGATTTCCGCCGCGTTTGCTACGGTCAATTTTTCGATAAATATCAATGTATTGCTGCGCGCTGTGCTGCCATGAAAAATCCTTCCCCATGGCGTTTACTTGCACCGCTTGATAATCCGTGGTGTTTTTTTTCAGTTTGATGGCGGATTTTATCGCCAGCAGTAAACTGTTTTTTCCACTGCCTTTATAGACAATACCGGTGGCACTTCGCTTGGATAGGGTGCTGGCATTGATATTGACAACGGTATCGACTAGCCCTCCCACGCGACGAGCAATCGGGATGGCGCCGTAGCGTTGGCTGTACATTTGGGTCAAACCGCAGGGTTCAAAAACTGAAGGCATAAGAAAAAAATGGGCGCCGGCTATGATTTGATGGGCGTGTATTTCATCGTAGCCAATTTGAACGGCTATTTTTTCTGGATAGCGCTTTGCCCAAACGCTGAGTGCTTCCTCATACTGTTTATCGCCACTACCTAATAAAATGAGCTGTATCGGCAGTTTAATGATGTTGGCTAAGTTATTGAGTAGACTGTCCACGCCTTTTTGTTCGGTTAACCGTCCCACCCACCCCAGTACACAACAGCTTGAGTCTTGTGCTAAGTTGAACTGCTTTTGTAGATCGCAGGTATTATTTTTTTTCTTTTCAAGCGAATGTGCTGAAAATTTTTGTTTGATCGTGGGGTCAGTAGCAGGGTTCCATTCATTGAGATCAATGCCATTGCTAATGCCGTTAAATGATTTTTTTCGAAAGCAAAAAACATCCTCTAAGCCATGCCCAAATTCTGGGCGGGTTAATTCCTTGGCATACTGAGGGCTAACCGTATTCACCCAGTCGGCAAACATCAGTCCACCCTTGATAAACGATAATTGATTATGGAATTCAAGGGCATCGAAACGCCATAGCGAATGATCTAATCCCAGATTTAAAAACGTTTCATAGGAGAAAAGCCCCTGATAAGAAATATTATGCACGGTAAATACGGTGGCCGGCGTATCTTCGTGTAAAGAAAGTTGAGCGGGTACTAGTCCGGTATGCCAGTCATTGCAGTGAACAATATCAGGCTGCCAATCGAGAGCGTTATGACCTAGTGCAATTGCAGTAATAGCATCGCAAAACAAACCAAAGCGCTGAGCATTGTCCGGCCAAATGACACCCTGTGGATCGCTATAAGGGCCGCCGTGGCGGTCAGAAAACCCCGAGGCATTAACCAGCCATAAGGTAATATTAGTCTGTGGCAAGGTTGTTTCAATCAGTGATATAGGCTTAGCACCCTTACGCAAATGAATGGTTTTAGTCGCTGTGTGTTTATATTTTTTTTGGATCAACTCCAATGTGTCGAGGTAGGCGGGCATCACAATACGAATATCCACGCCCATGTTTGCCAATGTTTTGGGCAGTTCAAAAGACACATCGCCCAAGCCACCGGTTTTGGCCAAGGGCGCAACTTCGCTACTGGCAAATAAAACGTTAATTCTTGCTTCGCAATCCATAGTGGTTATTTTCTCGTTTGTTGTTTACTGCTCTGCTATCAACAGTATTCCCGCCAGCGGCGGTAGGGTTATGGTTATTGACTGCTTATGCCCCATCCATGCAATCGGTTCGACCGTCACCTTTCCCAGATTGCCGACGTTGCTGCCGCCGTAACAATCGGCGTCGGAATTAAAAATCTCCCGATAACGGGTGGCGTTGGGGATGCCAATACGATATTGGTATCTGGGCACAGGGGTGAAGTTAAGCGCCACGATAATTTGTTGCTGTTCACTCCGTCGTAAATACACCAGTACCGATTGATCGCTGTCATGACAATCAATCCATTCAAACCCCGCTTGGTCGAAGTCCAGTTCATGTAAGGCTGGGTTGTGCTGATAGAGATGATTGAGATCGGTGATAACCTTGGCCATGCCCTCATGGCTGTGGTGTTCCAGTAAGTGCCAATCTAAAGGGTGGTTATGTTGCCATTCGTTGCGCTGTGCAAATTCACTGCCCATAAACAATAATTTTTTACCCGGGTAGCTAAACATATAGCTGTATAACAAGCGCAAATTCGCAAACTGTTGCCAATCATCACCGGGCATTTTTTCTAACAGAGAGCATTTTTCATGCACCACTTCATCATGGGATAAAGCCAGTACAAAGTTTTCACTGTAGGCGTAGAGCATACCAAAGGTGAGTTTGTCGTGATGGTAGCGACGATGCACCGGCTGCTTGTTCATGTAGTCAAGGGTGTCGTGCATCCAGCCCATATTCCATTTCATGGTAAAACCTAGGCCGCCCAAATAGGTTGGCCCTGACACCTGTGGCCAAGCGGTAGATTCTTCGGCGATGACGGTAACGCCGGGAAATTGCTCGTGCACAATTTCATTGAGACTGCGTAAAAAACTCACTCCCTCCAGGTTTTCGTTACCCCCGTAAATATTGGGCTGCCACTGTCCGTCGTCACGGTTATAGTCGAGATACAACATGGAGGCCACGGCGTCGACCCGTAGGCCGTCAAGATGAAATTCATCCAGCCAGAACAGCGCATTGGCCAACAAAAAGTTTTGTACCTCATTGCGCTCATAATTAAAAACCAAGGTCCCCCATTGTTGATGTTCGCCTTTTTTTGGGTCGGCGTATTCATACAGCGCGCTACCATCATACTGACTCAAACCATGGTCATCGCGGGGAAAGTGGGAGGCCACCCAGTCTAACAGTACGGCTATATTATTCTGGTGACAGTAGTCGACAAAGTAACGGAAATCATCGGCATTGCCGAAGCGACTACTGGGGGCAAAATAGCCCAGTGTTTGATAACCCCAAGAAGCATCCAGTGGGTGTTCGGTGATGGGCAGCAATTCAATATGGGTGAAGCCCAAGGATTTTACGTAGGGAACCAGCTGCTGGGCTAATTCTCTATAGTTTAAAAAAGATCCGTCCGGGTGTTGTCGCCATGAACCCGCATGCAATTCATAAATCGACATGGGCGCGTGCTGCCAATCCCATTGTCGCCGATGTTCAAGCCATGCCTGATCCTGCCAGACATAGTCATCGGCCGGTCTAATGATCGCTGCGGTTTTGGGACGGTTTTCAAACTGTCGCCCATAGACATCAATTTTTTGGCTGATGTTGCCGCTGTGTTGATGACAAATTTCAAATTTATAACAATGCTCAGCTTCCAGCTCGGGGATAAATAATTCCCAGATGCCGGAGTCGCCACGACAGCGCATCGGATGACGCAAGCCCTGCCAGTGATTAAAGTCACCCACCACACTGACGCGTTGGGCGTTGGGCGCCCACACGCCAAAAAAGATCCCCTCAATGCCCTCGATGGTTTTCGGATTGGCGCCGAGAAGCTGATAAATTTTTAAGTGTTTACCTTGCCGAATTAGGTATAAATCATAGTCACTGATTTGATTGTCAAAGCTGTAGGGATCGATACAACGATGCCCCCATTCGCCGTGCTGATCATTGTTGTCCGTCCAGACCAGCGAATAGTGGGGAGGAAAGTCATGGTCGCCGCGATACTCAAACAGGTCCGTCTGGCCGACACGGGTCATCAAATAGTCTGGCCGTTCAATATACACCGATTGTGCACCCGGCAAGTAAGCGCGGATAACCTTGTCGCCAAAGCCGTGTTGGTTGCCCAACACCCGTAACGGATCATGCAGTTGGCCGGCAATAAGCCGTTGCATGTCGCCGCTAAGCTTAGGTTGCTCAGCAGTGTCAACGGAGTGTGATGATTTCAATGCAGTTTTCATACTCGGTAACTTACCTGACGAAAAACTCTCCAAGTTGATCGCCGTCAATATTACTGAGGCAAAAATGTTCGCTAATGGTCAGCCTTAGTGATTGTCGTTTTTGTGTTCATCACCAATCACCAGTCAACAATCAATGGTTCAACTTTAATAATAGGGTGTAACGTAAATGGATGTTGAAACGGTCAGTAATCCTGCAGAACGTCTCCAGCAACAGGCCGCGTCACACTATACGGACCGCTTTGTCAGTAAGCTGACCAAACAGACGCTGGCGTTAATTTTAGCGGGGGGGCGTGGTTCACGTCTGGGTGACCTCACCATGTGGCGGGCAAAACCAGCGGTTCCCTTTGGTGGCAAGTATCGGATTATTGATTTTCCTTTATCCAATTGTGTTAATTCTGATATTCGTCAAATTGGCGTCATTTCACAATATAAGGCGCATTCTTTAATTCGTCATATCCAGAAGGGCTGGAATTTTTTTCGCGGCGAGTTTGGTGAATTTATTGAATTGCTTCCCGCACAGCAGCGCCTTGAAAATTTTTGGTATCAAGGTACCGCCGATGCGGTGTATCAAAATTTGGATATTATTCGCAGCCACGATCCCAGTCTGGTGTTGGTGTTGGCCGGGGATCATGTCTATAAAATGGATTATGGCCCAATGCTGGCCTTTCACGTTGAGCATCGTGCCGATCTTACTATCGGTTGTATTGAAGTGCCGATCAGTGAGGCCTCTTCCTTTGGAGTGATGACGGTTGCTGATAACCATCGTATTCAGAACTTCACCGAAAAACCGCTGCAGCCAACATCGGTGCCAGGTAACGATAGTGCTGCGCTGGTGTCGATGGGCATCTATGTGTTCAACACGGATTTTCTGATTGAGCAGCTGATTAATGATGCGGATTACCCTGATTCTTCCCATGATTTTGGTCACGATATTATTCCAAAAATTATCGACCGGTATCAGGTGTTTGCTTATTCATTTTTTGATGGCGCCAAGGACAAGCAAGCCTATTGGCGTGATGTGGGTACGGTGGATTCCTATTGGAAAGCCAATATGGAGTTGATCGGTGTTACCCCAGAGTTGAATTTATATGATAAGGACTGGCCGATTTGGACCTATCAAGAACAAACGCCGCCGGGAAAGTTTGTGTTTAACGATGACGATCGCCGAGGTAGCGCCATAGATTCCATGGTGGCCGACGGTTGTATTATTTCTGGCGGCCATATTAATCACTCACTGTTGTTTAATAATGTTCGGGTTGATGCGGAGTCATCTATTAATAATTCGGTGTTGTTACCGGATGTGAGTGTTGGCAAATACTGCTCAATTAATAATGCGGTTATCGATAAAGGTGCGGTGATCGCCGATGGCACGTCGATTGGTCAGGACCTTGAAATGGATGCCAAGAAGTACATGGTGACTGAGCAGGGCATCGTGCTGGTGACACCAGAGATGCTGGGACAAACACTGCACTACGCCCGCTAATATTTTAAGAGAGTATCGACATGAGGTTGACGCCTTGACTGAGGAAAATATAGCCACCGTGGCTAAACTCAAAGTGGTTTTTTGCTGGCATATGCATCAGCCGGATTACCGTGATCGTCGCAATGGCGAGTTCCAGTTGCCATGGACTTACTTACATGCAATTAAAGACTACGTCGATATGGTTGCACACTTGGAGAATAACCCCCAGGCTCGGGTAGTGATAAATTTTGCGCCGATACTGTTGCAACAAATTGATAATTATAGTCAGCAAGTGCAGCGATATTTCAATGATAATACGATGATTAAAGACCCATTGTTGAATGCGCTGGTTGATCCGACGCTACCCGCCACCCCAGAATATCGGCACAGTCTAATCAAATCTTGTTTGCGCGCTAACGAGCAGCATGTGATTGGGTGTTTTGATGCTTACCAGAGATTGGCAGATTTAGGTAACTGGTTAGATGCCAACCCCGAACAAATTCGTTATTTAAATACGCAATATTTTGTGGATTTGTTGATGTGGTACCACCTCGCCTGGCTGGGAGAAACGGTGCGCCGTGATGACCTTAGAGTGAAAGAATTAATTAAAAAAGGCTACGGTTTTAGCTTTCATGATCGGCGCGAACTGTTGGCTATCATCGGCGACTTGTTAACACAATTAATTGGTCGCTATAAAGCGTTGATGGATCTTGGCCAAATCGAATTAGCTATGTCTCCTTATTCTCATCCGATCATTCCCCTGTTGATGGATATTAATTGTGCCCGGCAATCTATGCCCGATATTACTATGCCGGTAACAGATACCTACCCCGGCGGGGTTGAGCGTGCCCAGTGGCAACTGCAACAAGGTATCGATACGTTTGAATATTTTTTTTCCAGAAAACCCAGTGGCTGCTGGTTATCGGAAGGCGGGCTGAGCGAAGACGCTGTGGGCTTATTGAATGAGTTTGACTTTGCTTGGACGGCGGGGGGTGAAAGTATTTTGCGCCAAAGTCTGGCACTTGGCTCTCATTCCCCCCCCCCCACTGACAAAAACACATTTCTTTACCAACCCTATCGGCTTGAGGGTAACAACACCGCGTGTTTTTTTCGTGACGACGAATTGTCTGACTTGATTGGTTTTACCTATTCCGGCTGGCATGGCGATGATGCGGTTGCAAATTTCACCCACCGTCTGGAAACGATTGCGCAACATTCCGCGATGCAAGAAGGCGCCGTCGTCAGTATTATTCTTGATGGCGAAAATGCCTGGGAGCACTTTCCCGCCAATGCCTATCATTTTTTACAGGGCCTTTATCAATCACTGGCGGATCATCCTCGGCTGGAGTTGGCGACGTTCTCCGACTGTATTGCTGATGCGCACACATCGGCTGCCACACTTGAACACGTGGTGGCGGGGAGCTGGGTGTACGGTACATTCTCAACATGGATTGGTGATGAACAAAAGAATAGAGCCTGGGATATGTTGACCGAGGGCAAACAAAGCTATGACCGAGTCGTTGCCAGCGGCAACTTAAGTCAGCACCAGTTGCAGTTGGCACAAAATCAATTAGCCATCTGTGAAAGCTCTGACTGGTTTTGGTGGTTTGGTGATTATAATCCCGCAGAGGCGGTCAGTGATTTCGAACGCCTGTTTCGAATGCATCTGGCCAATTTGTATCAGTGTCTTGGTCTGGAACCGCCCGCGTATCTGAGTGAAGTGTTTACCCATGGCGGTGGTAACCCATTGCATGGTGGGGTGATGAGAGCGGGAAGCGACTGATGGTTAACCTCGGCCTGACGAATGCGTGGCTTGTTAGAGGACTGTTGACTAAAGAGTGGCCCGCTAATGAATGAGCAAGCCGCGGCGGTATTAGATACTCGCAGAGCCGGTGTGCTACTGCATGTCACTTCATTGCCAGCGGCAGCAGAATTCAACTCGCCACAGGATTCTGCAGCAGTGGTAAATGCAAAAAGTGTTTTGAATAAAGAGCCGGTTACACAGGCGCTGGGAGATTTTGGTCATGCCTGCCGCATGATTGATTTTTTGGTAAAGGCGGGCATGAGTGTCTGGCAAATTTTACCCTTGGGGCCGCCCCATAAAGATCTTTCGCCGTATTTGTGTACCTCATCGCTGGCCGGTAATCCGCTGTTAATTGATCTGCAGAGGTTACGTGATCTGGGCTGGTTGTCTGATGGCTTAAGCCTGCAACAATTTAACGGTGTGAGGGAATATCGTCTTGCTTGCTTGCAACAAGCCTTTGCGAAATTTACGGACTTGCCAGTCAATCCCTATCATCATGCCTATCACGAATTTATTGCGGAGCACGCTAGTTGGTTGACGGACTTTGCTTTGTTTACCGCGCTGGGGCGTGCTAATAATGGCGCTGCCTGGATGGACTGGGAACCCTTGTTACGTGATCGAGATGCTGATGCCTTGGCGCAGGCTTATCAAGCGTTGGCTATTGATATCGATCAAGTCAAATTTGAGCAATATGTTTTCTACAGCCAATGGCGTGAAATAAAAACCTATGCCCACAGTCGCGGTGTGTTAATTTTTGGGGATATGCCTTTGTTCGTTGCTCACGATAGCGCCGAGGTATGGGTTAACCGGCAGTATTTTTGTGTGGATGAACGCGGTAAAGCGGCGCTGGTGGCCGGTGTTCCGCCGGATTATTTTTCTGCTACGGGGCAAAAGTGGGGCAACCCAGTTTACGATTGGCAGCAACTACAGGCCGATGGATTTCAATGGTGGATAAAACGGTTTAGCTCGCAGCTTGAGCTCTATGATTTATTGCGTATCGATCATTTTCGGGGTTTAGAAGCCTGTTGGGAAATTGCCGCTGACGCTGACAGTGCCGTGGATGGACGGTGGAAAAAAACACCGGGGTTTGAGCTGTTGAAAACGCTTAAAAGCAGCTTTGGGCACTTGCCCTTAGTGGCGGAAGATCTGGGTTTTATCACTACTGAGGTTCACCAGTTACGTAAAGATTTTCAATTACCTGGCATGACAGTTACCCAGTTTGCTTTTGATGGCAGTGAAGATAACCCCTATTTATTAAATAATCATCAAGAGAACAGTGTGGCTTATACCGGCACCCATGATAACGATACTAGTCTGGCTTGGTATCAGTCGCTGTCACCGTCAATGCAGCGCAGCGTAGACATAGAAATCAATCGCCCCGGTATGTTTATGCCGTGGTCACTGATCGATTACACCCTAGCTTCAGTCGCAAAACTGGTGATGATTCCGATGCAGGATTTGTTGGCGCTGGGGGACGGGCATCGCCTTAATACCCCCGGTACTGTCGGTGAAAATTGGCGTTGGCAATTTTCATGGCAGCAAGTGAGTGATGATCTTCCCGATCAATTACACAGTATGGTTCAGCAGCATCATCGTTTAGTTGAATAATTTAGTGGCGGCATAGTCCATGGCTTTGAAACTAACACGAGAATTACCGGAACCGCTGCAAGTACTGAATGAATTGGCTAATGACATTCGCTGGAGCTGGAATCATGCGGGTGATCAACTGTGGCACTCTATCGATGCCGACAGCTGGCATGCACTCAAAAATCCCTATGCTATTTTGCAAACGACAGCGGACAGCCGTTTTGATGAGCTCGCTAAAGACCCAAATTTTTTACAAAAATTACAATTGTTATGCCGTGATCGTCAGCAGTATTTAAATCGAGAAGGTTGGTATCAGAAACACCATGCGGCAGCGCCGTTGCAGCAAGTGGCCTATTTTTGTATGGAGTATGGTCTGGGGGAGGCATTGCCGCTATATGCGGGTGGTTTAGGTATTCTTGCCGGAGATTATCTTAAGGCCGCCAGCGATCTGCGTGTGCCGGTGGTGGCTGTTGGTTTGTTATTTGATCAAGGGTATTTTCGCCAAACACTGGATGCCAGCGGTTGGCAGCAGGAGTTATATCCCAGTTGTGATACCACTAGCTTGCCGATTTCGCCGGTGCTGTCAGAGGCTGGTGAGTGGCTGCATGTAGCGGTTGAATTACCGGGCAGGTCATTGTTATTGCGCTTATGGCAAGTGCAAATCGGCAATGTCCGTTTGTATTTGCTCGACAGTAATCATCCACAAAATAGTTTGGCCGATCAGGCTATCTGTAATCAACTTTATCCTGCCCAGGCTGAAACCCGTTTTATTCAGCAGTTAGTGCTGGGGGTGGGCGGTTGGCGAGCGCTACAGGCCATGGCTATCCCCGTTGATATTTGTCATCTCAATGAAGCGCATTGTGCCTTTGTGATTTTGGAGAGGGTCAGGGAGACGATGGAGCGTCAGGGGATAGATTTTAACGCGGCGATGTTGTCAGTCAGGGCTGGAAATATATTAACCACCCATACCCCGGTTGCGGCCGCCTTTGATCGTTTTCCGGTGTCGATAGTAGAGAAATATTTTGCTGTTTACGCGCAACAATTTGGGCTGCCAGCAGCGGCCTTGATGCGCTGGGGTGTCAGTGATGAGGACGCGGAAAATTTTAGCCCGATGACCATGGCTTTAAAAGGTTGTATCGCCATTAATGCGGTTAGCCAATCCCACCGGCGTGTAATGCAGGAAATATTACGCTCGGTTTTTCCTCGCTGGCCTAGCCAAGAGGTTCCCGTGACACAAATTACCAATGGGGTACATGTGCCTAGCTGGGATTCATCCTGGTCAGATCAACTGTGGACCGAGGCGGCGGGCAAGG
>Ga0129327_10001648_pt1 | contig 13164 bp, 8 predicted proteins | sample CPBDNA_6_FD_111799 | JGI IMG/M metagenome (GOLD analysis project Ga0129327, IMG submission 111799) | Freshwater to marine salinity gradient microbial communities from Chesapeake Bay, USA - CPBay_Spr_31_0.8_DNA | ecosystem: Environmental > Aquatic > Marine > Coastal | place: USA: Chesapeake Bay... | reverse complement strand
TTGGGAGATTTGCAGGTAGGCGGCGGTGGTTTTTTGCAATGGCAGGATCCATGTAGGATCGACTTGGGTGGCTGGGATGGCTTGCCATGGCAGCCCGGTGAAGCGTCCGGTTTCAGACATTTGGTGGCGGATTTTTCTCAGTGATGCATGATTGGGGGAGGTGATGGCGGCGAGGGTGTTTTCAAGGCGCATGGAAAATTCATTCCAGAGAGCGAATTCCTTAGGCTGGAGTTGGTCTGTTTTAATGTTGGCGAGAGCGGATTTCATCGAGTTCAGGTGGCTATTGGCCGGCTCGATCTGATCGTCTTGGATCGCTTGTTCGAGCTCTCCGAATGCACGCAGCACGGGTGGCCACTGGGCGAGAATTTGTTGCGGGGCATTGATGGCGGATCGTTCTGCCAGGCCGGCATTAGGATTCATCATCGATGGGCGGGCCTTGATCTGGAGTTCGCTGTCGAGTTTGTAGGCGCCTCGGGTGACGACGAGTTCACCTGCATCGAGGCCGTGATCGACGATGAAATAGTCACCCGTTTTCGGTCCTAACACAATTTCCCGACCTTCGAAGACGGGCTCGGTTTTTTCGGGGATGCGGACGTAGACGATGGCGCGTTTGCCAGTGCGGAGCACGGCGGATGCGGGAACGAGTATGGGGTTTTCCGTGGCTTGGACTGAGGGGATGAAGCCGAATTCCTCAGCGGGCACCAGGGCCATGCCGCAGATGTCACATTCTCCGGGGCCATCTTTGACAATTTCAGGGTGCATCGGGCTGATCCACTTGCCTGCGAGGTCAGCACTGAGCACTCGTCCGTGCAGGGCAACGTTTGCTTCGGCGGATGCGTTGGCAAACATGCCAGGTTTGAGCAGAAGGTCTTTATTGTCGACATTGACCCGGACTTTGACGATGCGGCGTTTTGGGTCGAGTTGAGGGTCGATAAAGGCGATGCGCCCGTAGAAGGTTTTTCCGGGTATGGCTTCGACGGTGAAAGAGACTTTCTGGGCGTAACGCAGCCATGGTAGGTCAGATTCGTAGGCCTCCATTTTGAGCCAGACCGAGCTGAGCTTGGCGATGCCAAACAGCGGGTCGCCGGTTTTAAGATACTGGCCTTGTTTGGCGTTGAGTTTGACAATGATGCCGTCTTGTTGTGCCGTCAGGGTGATTTGATTGCTTGGTTTGCGCTGTGTTTCGATGGCGGCAATCTGTTGCTCGGTGAGTTCTAATAGGTGAAGTTTTTCGCGTGCGGCGGCGAGTAGGTTGAGGCGGAGACTGCGCACGGCGGGCGATGATGAGCTGCTGACTGATTGAACGGCCTGGATGAGTTCTTGTTGGGCGACGTAGAGTTCCGGACTGTAGATTTCAGCAATGGCGTCACCTTTACTGACAGTGGTTCCGGTGAAGTCAGCGTAGAGTCGGTCAAGCCTGCCACTCATGCGGGCGGTGGTGGTGACAATGGTGCGTTCGTCGTAGTCGATTTTGCCAAACAGCTTTACGTTTACCTGTGCTGGAGCGCGAAGCACTGGGCTAACGCGTAGATCGAGTAGTGCGGCGGCTTGCTCGCTGATGGTGATTTCACGGAGACCACCATCGCCATTTCCAACTTGGAGCGGGATGAGGTCCATGTTGCAGATCGGGCATAGGCCTGGGTTGGGTTGGCGGATTTGGGGGTGCATGGAGCAGGTCCAGACCTCGGCGTTTTCGGCCTTAGATGTTCCTTCATGGTCATGTTTTTTTGATGGCAGAGCGAACCACCAACCCGCGAAAAAAAGGATCAAGGGAATCAGAATTGCGCCTGGTTTTTTAATCAGAAAAGTGAGCGCTTGGAGTATCTTATTGTTTTTCATGGCAGTCTTGGAAATGGATGGTTGGATAGAGTTTTTTTTAATGAATGGCGGCCGCACTTTTCAGGGAAGCGTATGCTTTTCCGAGTGAGGCATGATTGCCTTCCTGTTGGAATTGAAGGGTCAGCAGCAGGCGCCAGGTATCGAGTACGTCGACAAAGGATTGTTCGCCGGCGCTATAGGATTGGAGTGATAATTCGTGAGCTTGGCGGGCATCTGGGAGAAGGCGCTCATCGAACAGCTTGATAATCTTGCGGGAAGCCTCGGCTCGGAACCATGCATCCTCGACACGTTGTCTGAGCTCGGCACGTGAATGGGCCACTCCGGCCTGCATTTCTGCGATGCCAGCCTGGGCTTCTCGAATTTTCGCACGGCGCGGTTTTTGCCAGATGGGTAGAGTAATACCTAGAGTGAACATGGTCTGATCTTCGCCATTGGCTACGGGGGAGAGTCCTGAGTTTGAGACCCAGGCGTGCTGAGCACCGATGAGGAAATCAGGGTAGGCATCGAGGCGAGCTTTTTGAAGGCGGTGTTCGAATGCGTCGAGGCGATTTTGGTTGGCCTTGATACTTGGGTGTGAGGATTCAGCTCTGGCGATGAGCTTGCTAAGACTACTCGAGCTGGGAGTTGATGAGCGTTTTGGCAGGGGCAAACTCGATCCAGTTGGGCGATTGAGCAAGGCGTTCAAGCGGGATTTGTGACTATTGATCTGTTGCTTTGCGGTGATGAGTTGCTGGTCGATTTTACTCATCTCTGTGGCGATTCTTAGCAGGTCGGCTTGCGTGCCTTGGTTTGCTTTGACACGTGCTTGCACGACTTCCTGAACGGTTTGTAGAATCTCATGATTCTCCCGACTGATGCGTCGGTTCTGATGGGCGAGGTAGTAATCCCAGTAGGCAAAACGCACACGCTCGGCGATCTGGAGCTTGAGGCTGTTCAGTTCGGAGCGAGCGGCATCGCTTTCTTTTTGGGCGGTGAGCGCCATGGCCCTGCGTTTGCCAGGGAAGGGGATTTGTTGTTCGAGGCCAGCCATGGTGTCGATTTGACCTGCAGCAGTCTCAGCGAGATTTCCCGCGCTGATCCGTGCCCGAGGGTCTGGCAGTGAGCCCTCTTGCGCTACCTTTGCTTGAAGACGGTCAATCTTGTGCTGTGCTGCGGTGAGTGACGGATGGTGGCTGAGGGCTTGAGATACGAGTTGTTCGACATTGGCATCGGCTGGGATGCGGTAGTTGCTCGCTTTGCTTTGCGACTCGGAAAGTTCGTGGGTCAATGAGGACAGGTGCTTTGGGGAGTCAGATGTCTGACAACCCGCTAAAAGAGCGACGAGAACAGGGATAAGTCGCATGTATTTTTTGATAGTCATAAAAGAGGTTGCTAGAATGTTTTGGTCGCCGCTAAATCTGTTAGATTGATGGGCAGGGCATAGTATAGTTATTGCGTAGTTCAGATAGGGACGTGACGAAGTTGGCAAGCTTGCCCGGTATCTTGTTCCTTGGGCGATTGAGCAATGCTCACGCCATTCGACTCACACCTGGGTGTGAGCTTATTCCGTAATCAAAGTAGGAAGATCGAATAAAGAATACGCAGGGTATTCTCGGGTGGTGGGTGTATCGGTGTCGCCAGTATCAGGGGGGGCGTGTAGCAATGATTACTGGTGTTGAGTAATGCAGTAGGAGGGCTGGCCTCATACGCATAATCAGTTACTTGGAAGTGAAAGGACTTAAAGTCAGGGTAATCCTTGTTTTGTGCACACATGCAGGTGTGATCATCTCCCTTGTTTTTTCCGCTCTCATCTTGATCAACTGATGATGAACAACACGATGCAACCGGTTTTTGTTGGGAAGTGCAGGAGTCACTGAATGAGCAGCAGCAGGCGGGATTAGCCAGCAGCAGCACAAGCATGAACGTGACAGTGTTTTTGAATAAAAGCATCAAGCTAAGGCTACATTATTACCTTAAACCTACCATTGAGGGTGGTAGGTGGCAAGTTGATTATAATGTTGGCCACTGGGCTATTTGACCATCCACTGCTGGGCTATTTGACCATCCACTGCTTGGGGATGGTAAGCCGGCTCCAATGCTGTGCCAGTGTTAGGCTGAAATGATGAAGCCTTTGACGTTTTCGAGCAGCGGGATTTCTACGAGCTGCATCGTTTTGATGTAGTGAGATAGGGTGCTTTCCTCGACGATCTCGTTGAGAAACTCCGCCACTTCATCCTCTTCTCCCATAAGATTGAGTTCGACGGTGCCTTCGGGGAGGTTTTTGACGTTGCCGATTACATCAAAGCCTGTGGCAAGTTGTTTGACGGTATAGCGAAATCCGACGCCCTGGACTCTGCCCTCAAATGTAGCACGTTTAGCAATCACGTCGGAATAATAGTGTAGCTTGTTGCATTATGCCAGTCTGACCCTGGGTGAATGTGTAATTACTTATTTTTTCCTCGGAGTAAGAGGGCATTCTGGGTTTTATGTGGCTGCGCACATGAACTCTTACCTGCTTGCATCTCGCCCTAAAACCTTGCCCGCCGCGATCGTGCCGGTAGGGGTGGGCTGTGCTCTGGCGTATCGTCTGACTGGGGAGTGGCATGGCTGGCTGGCGTTTTGCACGCTGATGGCGGCTATCTGGATTCAGGTAGCGACGAACTTTTTTAATGATGCGATTGATTCCCAAAAAGGCGCCGATACGGATGCGCGTTTGGGACCGGTCAGGGCGACGGCTTCAGGCCAACTCTCAGTGAAAACGGTTTATATTGCGGCGCTGGTATGCCTGCTTTTTGCCGCGGCATTTGGCTTGCCTCTGTGCATAGCACGCGGCTGGCCGATGATTGCGATTGCGGTGCCCTCCTTTTACCTCACGTATGGATACACTGGGGGTCCGCTGCCTCTTGCTTACAAGGGGCTGGGTGAGTTGTTTGTGATTTTGTTTTTTGGTCTGGTGGCAGTGATGGGCACGGTCTTTGTCCAGACGGGGCTGTGGTATGTGGAGGCTCTGGTGGCAGGTTTGGGCATCGGTTGTTTGTCGGCTGTACTGATCTCGATTAACAACCTGCGTGATGTGGATGAGGACAGATCAAACGCTAAAAACACACTGGCAGTGAAGTGGGGCAGGGATGCTGCGCTCAATATTGTCTTGGTGATAAGTATCGTCGCCTACGCATGTGCTGTATGCTTGTTTGGTGCAGGCTTACAACTGCTCTATTTTCTGCCGGCATTGTTGCTTGGCGCGCTGATTATGGCCAGCATCTACAAACACCCTCCCGGAAAAATCTATAATAAGTTTCTCGCTATGTCTGCGCTTCAGTTGATTCTCTATGCGCTTGCGTTTACGGTGAATTGCAGCGCTTGGATTCAATGAAAAACAAACTTTCCATTCACCAGTATGTGATGCGCAGCAGGGGTTCGCTGAATGCGAAGTCGGTGCGTTGCGTTCATCGGGGTGCTTTGGTTCGAGTCGATCATGAGGAGGGGGTCGGATATGGCTGTATCCATCCGTGGCCCGAGCTGGGAGATGAGGATTTGGACCAAATACTGACAATGCTGGCAGTTGGTGAACATACAGCTCTCAGCACCAGAGCTTTGCAATGTGCACAAGCGGATGCTGCGGCACGGAGGCGTGGTGTGAGCTTGTTTGATGGCCTTACGGTGCCACGTAGTCATGCCACGCTGATGATGGATGAGGCTGGTTTTCAGGCTGCTGTGGAGGCTGGTTTTACTGCAGTGAAGGTCAAGGTTGGCAGAAACCCTGCGTTAGAGGCTGAATTTATTCGTGGGCAAGCGAGGCGGTTTCCCGAGCTCATGTGGAGGCTTGATTTTAATGGTGTGCTAGATGCGGTAGCCGTTGAGTCATTGCTCGCTGATCTGGGTGAGCAGGTGCGCGATAAGATTGATTTTTTAGAGGATGCCTTTTTGCCGAATATCACGCCGTGGATTAATGCCTTGGGGCCTTATGACATTCCGATGGCTGTAGACCGTGAGGTGGAGGATGCCTGTGGTGGTTATGGGGTGGCGGTCATTAAACCAGCGGTCAATGAGCTGGAGCCTATCTTGGAACGTGCCTCGGATGAGGGTAAACGAGTGGTGATTACCAGTTATATGGATCACCCTGTCGGGCAGAGCTTTGCGGCGTGGGAGGCAGCTAAGGCATATCAGTCTTTTCCAGATGTCGTTGATACCTGCGGGCTGATCACCCACGGTTTGTTTGAGCCGGATGAATTTACCGTAGCCTTGGGCGAGCCTGGACCAGATTTCAACCCTTCGTGCGGCACGGGTCTTGGCTTTGACGAGTTATTAGAATCATTACCATGGAAACCTCTGAGCTGATATCTGCCGAGTTCTGGCAATCGGGACAATGCCACATCATGGTCAATCCGGGTGACGCGGCTGCGGTGAAGGAAGCTGGCTTGATGGAGTCGTGGCTTAAGCAGCAGCCGGAATTATCGCGGCATCTTATGTTTGCTACCTCGGGATCAAGTGGTGGTCGGAAATGGGTGGCGCTTTCCCGGGAGGCCTTATTGGCATCAGCGGCAATGGTGAACCGACATTTATCCGCTGGGGTGGATGATCGCTGGTTGATGGCATTGCCTGATTTTCACGTTGGTGGCATGGGCATTGGGGCCCGTTGTTATGACGCTGGCAGCGAGCTTGTGAAGCTGAGCGGTAAATGGGATCCCGAATTATACTATAGCACAATGGCCTCTGAGGATATCAGCCTATCATCTCTGGTGCCGGCACAGTTGTATGATCTTGTGCAGCGTGAATTACGCGCACCTCAAAGCTTGCGCGCTGTATTGATCGGCGGTGGGCGTTTAGGTGATGCTGTCTATGAGCGGGCAGTGGAGCTTGGCTGGCCAGTCATGGAGACCTATGGCATGACGGAGACGTGTTCCCAGGTGGCTACCACATCTTTAGGAAGTCGCGATTTGAAAATTCTACCAGGCTGGCAGGTCAAGACGATCGACCATGACCGCTTGAGCATTAAAGGTGATGCCTTGCTGACTGGCTACGTGATCTGTGATGGCGATACATGTCAACTTGCCGATCCCAAGCAAGACGGTTGGTTTGTCAGTGAGGATGTTGCTGAGCTGGTGGCGGGTAAGATTTCTATCAAGGGGCGGATGGATCGCTGTGTGAAAGTACTTGGTGAATTGGTCAACCTCTCTGGGCTGGAGGCAAAAATGGTCGACACGTTGGCCGTGCCCTTGCCGGAGCAGAGCTTTGCGGTGGTGGCTATCCAAGATCCAAGAAAAGGCTGCCGCTTGATACTCTGTGGCGACAAGTCGATCGATCTAGAACAAGTGCGTATGGACTACAACCTGCAGTGTCACCCTGTTGAGAGACTCGATGGAGTATGCGTCGTGCCAGAAATCCCGCGCAGTCCCCTAGGCAAGGTTCGCCATGGCTTATTAGCAAGCAAGGTAACAGACCAACTAAAACAAATGAAACAAAACGAGCGTTGACGCAGTTGGGTGCAATATCTTAATTTCGAGCAACCTACAATATATAGAGTGAAAAAGCTCTTTTATGTGGCTCTGACATCACCCAACCTATCTTTGTGAATATTTTTAAATCTCGTCTTAGCTCTCTTTGTCCGGTCATCGCTTTTTCATCTGCGGTAATACTTATTTCAACTACTGGGTGTGTCACCCTTCCCAAGGCGCCTAGTGGCCAGGAGCTTCTCAACGCCAGCCTACCGAATTCGGACCAGGTTAGAGAGCAGTGGGCATATCGATCCAAGAAAGGTGGTGTTGATTCCGCTTGGATCAAGTCCTTCAGAGACCCCGCCCTTGAGTCTTATATTGGCGAGGTAGTCGCTGGCAACATAGAGCTAGGCGCAGCCCTTCATGCAGTAGAAGCTGCGGCTGGCAGCGCTCGCCAGGCGGGTGCCTTGCTACGGCCTCAGCTCAATGCGGCCGGTATGTCAAATCATCTTGACCGCTCCGGAGGTGACAGCAGTGACAGCTCTGATCTGAGTGCCCAGCTTTCCTGGGAGCTAGATCTCTGGGGCAGGGTGCGCGCGGCGCGTGCAGCAGCAGGGGCTAATTACCGTGCTACGGAAGCCGAGTACCAGGACGCCCGCTTATCACTGGCAGCGGTGGCAGCCAAGGCATGGTATCTGGCCACTGAGACATACCAACAGCTGGAATTCGCCAGAGAGATTGTCAACATTCAGCAAAAGCGTCTTGATCTGGTGACTATTAAGTTTGAGGAAGGTGAGCTCAGCCCGAAGGAGAAACACCTCGCTGGTGCGGATCTCAACGCAGCCAAGGATCGGCTTCAGCAGGTGTCCCTCGCGCACCGTAACGCGCTGCGAACGCTGGAAGTCCTCGCCGGTAGATATCCCGCGGCCAAGCAACAGATAGCGCGGCGCTATGTGCCCGTTCCTCCTTCAGTATCTGCCGGGGTTCCTTCAGCACTCATTGAACGCCGCCCGGATCTGAGGGCCGCCGGTGAGCAGGTTGCGGTTGCCTTTAATCTGGTGACGGAGGCCAAGGCCGCGCGCCTGCCGCGTATCAGCCTGACGGCTGCTGCGGGACGTTCCAGTAATGACCTTCTTGACTTGATTGACCAGGGCCCGGGTTTCTGGAGCGCGGGCGGGAATTTCATCGCGCCTATTTATCAGGGTGGTGCGCTCAAGGAGCAGGTGGTCATCAGAACTGCTGAGCAGAAGGCGGCACTATCCCTCTTCGGCCAGAAGTCACTCAACGCCTTCAATGAGGTGGAGACAGCACTCGACGGCGAGGCCATTTTCAGGAATCGGGAGCGTTTCCTCAAGGGGGCTTTGGATGATAACCAGAAGGCGCTCGATATTGCCCAGAAGCAGTTTGATGCCGGTAAGCTCGACTTGCTCAGTGTGCTCCAGATGCAGGAGCGTGTTATCTCCTCAAAGATCGCCTGGATTAATATCCGCAGCACACGCCTCGCCCAGAGGATCGAGCTTCACCTCGCCCTTGGGGGTAGCTTTGAATAGTCACTCATCTTCCGTCCTTGTCCAGTCATCCCATTATAGTTCATCCATTATCTGTCACTTGCTCTAACAAAGAAACCATTCACTATGAAAAGAACATTCAAGATCCCGCCAGCAGTCACCCAGGTGCTAGCCACCTCACTGAAAGCACTCGCCACATTGAGCGCCATTCTTGCCCCGGCACTGTTCACCGCCTGCGGTGACAAGGAAACTGCTCCGGAAAAAAATTACGTGCGGCCTGTGAAGGTGGTGGAGATTGATTCCTCCACGATGGAGAGAATCTATGAGTTCCCCGGCCAGATCCAGGCGGGCCAGCAGCTTGACCTCGCTTTTGAAGTGCCCGGTAAGCTCACCACCATTAATGTGAAGGAGGGTGACTTCCTCAAGAAGGGCGAGCTTGTGGCGACTCTTGATACACGTGACTACCAGTCCACGCTCAACTCCGCGAAGGCGACTCTGGAGGAGGCCAAGCTGGAGCGGGACCGTAACCAGAGGCTCTTTGACCAGCAGGCAGGATCCAAGGAGGCGGTGGAGAAGTCCATCCGCACAGTACAAACCGCGCAGGCGAGTTATGAAAAAGCGAAGAAGGCCTTTGAAGACACCAGTCTGAAAGCTCCCTTCTCAGGGGTGGTGGCGAAGGTCTTTGTCGATGATTTCCAGAACGTAAGTGCTAACCAAGACATCGTGGTGATGCAGGATACGACGACTTTTGAAGCGGTGATCGATATTCCGGAGACTCTCTGGGTGCTCGCCAAGCCGGGCTTGAGTAACGAGAAGCGCACCAAGCGCTCCCGTCCGGAGATCCGCCTCACTGCACTTCGCGGGGCGAGCTTCCCGGCAAAGATTTCCGAGACCTCCATGCTCGCGGACCCGAAGACGCGCACTTTCCAGGTGACGCTCACTTTCTCTCCACCCGCGGATCTTAACATCAGCCCGGGCATGACGGCGGCTGCGGTTATTCACTGGGCAGGCGAGGCACCGGGTGGGGCAGCCATGTTCACCGTTCCGGTGGGCGCAGTTGGCTTTGATGATGCGGGCAAGGCCTACATCTGGAAAATCGACGGGGAGAAAATGACTGCCGGCCGCGTGGAAGTCCAGGCGGGTGAGGTGACTGATGGCAGTATCGGTATTTCCGGTGAACTCACAGTGGGGGATATGCTGGCGGCGTCCGGCATTGCCCAAATACGTGAGGGCATGGTGCTGAAGCGCTGGCAGCCCTAAGTGCCCATTGAAGCCACCTACTCATCCATTATTTCCGTCCCAATGAATATTGCAAAGTTTAGTATCGAGCGAAAGACAATCACCCTGGTGCTGACAGCGGCGCTCGTGCTTGGAGGTGCCATTGGCTACCAGAACATGAGCCGCCTTGAGGACCCTGAGTTCACCATCAAGGATGCTCTGGTCATCACCCCCTACGCCGGGGCGACTGCCCGTGAGGTGGAGGAGGAGGTCACTGATGAGATGGAGGTGGCCGTGCAGAAGATGTCCCAGCTGGATGAAATCCAATCCCGCTCTGAGCGTGGTCTGTCCACCCTGACGGTCACGATGCAGGACAAGTATGACAAGTCCTCGCTACCCCAGATCTGGGACGAGCTGCGCCGCAAGGTCAATGATGCCCAGAAGAATCTGCCACCCGGTGCGGGCCCGTCGATCGTGGTTGATGACTACGGTGACGTCTACGGGGTCTTCATTGTTTTCTATGGTAAGGACTACAGCTACGCGGAGCTCAAAAAAGTCACCGACATGCTCCGGCGTGAGCTCTTACTCGTTGAGGATGTCGCCAAGATCGATAGCTTCGGGGAGCGCAGGGAGGCGGTTTACATTGAGCTGGATCGTGACCGCATCGCCCAGCTCGGGGTGCCTCCGGCGATGATTATCAGGGAACTGCAGTCCAAGAACCTTGTCAGTGACGCGGGCAGGGCCAAGGTGGGTTCTGAGTTTATTACCCTGAACCCGACCGGGGAATACACCACGGTGGAGGACTTCAACGGCTTACTGCTCAACGCGGATGACAAGCAGTTCTACCTGCGGGATGTCGGTAGAGTGGTGCGGGGCTATGTCGACCCTTATGACAGTGGGATTCTTTATGATGGCAAGAATGCCATTGGGCTCGGTATTTCCACGGTGTCAGGGGGTAATGTGGTGACCATGGGTGAGGCCCTGGAGGCAAGGCTCGCGGAACTTCAGACCGAGATCCCGCTGGGGGTCAAGGTAGGCGTTGTTTCCCTGCAGTCCGAGGCGGTTAACATCGCGATCAAGGGTTTTGTGGTTAGTTTGTTAGAGGCAGTGGCGATTGTCGTTGTGGTGTTGCTCTTTTTCATGGGCGCGCGCAGTGGCCTGCTCATTGGTGCGGTGCTGACGATCACCATCATCGGGTCCTTGTTCTTTCTTGAGCGCATGGGCGTGGCCCTTGAACGCATCTCGCTGGGAGCACTCATCATCGCGCTCGGCATGCTGGTGGATAATGCCATCGTGGTGGTTGATGGCATTCTGGTCGGGCTCCAAAAAGGCAAGAGTGCCGTGAATGCGGCCATTGATGTGGTCAAGCAGTCCGCCATTCCGCTGTTAGGTGCTACTGTTATTGCCATTATGGCTTTCGCCGCGATTGGTACTTCACAGGACTCGACCGGTGAATTCTGCCGTTCGCTCTTCCAGGTGATCATGGTTTCGCTACTGCTGAGCTGGGTGACGGCGGTGACACTGACGCCACTGCTCGGGACGATGTTTCTCAAAGGACCCAAGGCGAAAAATGATGCGAAGAATGATGCAGGAGAGGATGCCAAGGATGAGGGCGAGAAGGATCCATACGATACCGCGTTCTATCGCCGTTACCGTGGGCTGCTTTCCACCTGTATCCGCTTCCGCTGGATTACAGTTGCTGCGGTGGCTGGGATCTTCATTGCCGCTGTGTTTGGCTTTGGATTTGTGAAGCAGAGTTTCTTCCCGCCATCGACACGGCCGCAGTTCATGGTCGATCTCTGGCTTCCCCAGGGCACTCACATCAATGAGACCGAGGCTAAGGCCAAGGAGCTCGAGGCGGGTGTCAGGAAGATGGAGGGCGTTACCCACGTTTCCAGCTTGATTGGCAAAGGTGGATTACGCTTCCTGCTGACTTATTCACCGGAGCGCACGAACTCCGCCTACGCGCAGCTCTTGGTGGATGTTGAGGACGCCACCCAAGTGGATAAACTCATCCCGGAGATTGATGCCTACATTAAGAAGAACTTCCCAGCCACGCTGGGCTACGGCTACAAGTTTGAGCTCGGTCCCGGCTCGAAGGGCAAAGTGCAGGCGCAATTCATTGGCTCGGATAGTGACGTGCTGCGCAATCTTGCCAACCAGGCCCGTGACATTATGGAGGCCAACTCCAAGGCCAAAGCGGTGCGGACGGACTGGCGCCAGCGTGCCAAGGTGATCCGGCCCTTGATTATTGATGAGCAGGCCAATCTGATGGGTATTGATCGCAAGGAAATTGCCGATGCGGTCAGGCGCGCATTCCAGGGTCAGTCGATCGGGGTTTATCGTGAGGGTGACTTGTTATTACCCATGATCATGCGCGCTCCTGAATTTGAGCGGGATAGCATTGACTCACTGCGCAGTATCCAGATCTGGAGCTGGTCTGCCCGCCGCCACATTCCGATCATGGAGGTGGTATCCGGCTTTGAGACCAGCTACGAGGATGAGATCATCATTCGCAAGGACCGGAAACGTACGATTACCACCTTCTGTGACCCGGCATCGGGAACCGCGAATGAGTTGCTCGCGGAGCTCATGCCCAAGATTGAGGAGATCGAGCTGCCTGATGGATATAAATTACACTGGGCTGGTGAGTATGAGGACTCGGGCGAGGCCCAGGGATCTCTGATGGCAAGTATTCCGGTGTTTATCGGCTTAATGATTCTCGCTACGATTTGCCTGTTTAATAATTTGCGCCAGCCTTTGGTGATATGGCTCTGCGTGCCACTGGCACTCATTGGTGTTTCCGCTGGTCTGCTTTCCACCGGCCAGCCATTCGGCTTCATGGCGCTACTTGGTTTCCTGAGTCTTTCCGGAATGCTTATCAAGAATGCCATTGTGCTTATTGATGAGATCAATGCCCAACTTGCCACAGGAGCCGGCCCGATGGAGGCTATCCTTGCCTCGGGCGCGAGCAGATTACGTCCCGTTGCTATGGCGGCTTCCACCACAGCACTCGGTATGCTGCCACTGTTCTTTGACGCGTTCTTTGTCTCCATGGCAGTGACCATCGTCTTCGGCCTGGTCTGTGCCACCGTGCTGACGATGATCGTGGTGCCGGTCTTTTACGCGATCGTTTACCGGGTGAAGTAACTTACTTACCATGTTCGCTTCAAAGCAATTTTCCA
>Ga0129327_10001647_pt1 | contig 13165 bp, 9 predicted proteins | sample CPBDNA_6_FD_111799 | JGI IMG/M metagenome (GOLD analysis project Ga0129327, IMG submission 111799) | Freshwater to marine salinity gradient microbial communities from Chesapeake Bay, USA - CPBay_Spr_31_0.8_DNA | ecosystem: Environmental > Aquatic > Marine > Coastal | place: USA: Chesapeake Bay... | reverse complement strand
TGATATTGGCGATGCGCTGTGCTGGCAAGGCGTGCCGTTTTGCGCCGCTCCTGCAATTCCTTTGCCGGGCCTATATTGCCCTCGTAGGCATTGAGAAAATCATCGTACAACGTAGCGTTCGGAGGGTTTGGAATGACTCGATCGTAAAAATGATCCAGCCCGTCATTGTCAATATCTTTCAAATAGGCCACCGCATCGTTGATGAGCGTGTAATTCAGCAAGGGTCCAATGGGCAATCCGGAGGCATCTTTCGTGGGGGCCGCCCATACGTATTCCACGCCGTCATTGGTGACTCTGTTTCCGTTCCAAAAGAATTCCTGACCATCAGCCCTCACTTCGTGGACTACACTTCGTCGTGTCGTTGGAATGTATTCAACTCGTCCAAATCCTTGTCCGTCGTCAATTATTATAGGGCGATGCCAACGTTTAAAGTAAGGCTTTGCAATCGATCGAGAATGATTGAACAGTTCGAAGAGGTGTTCACGGTTGCGCAAATAAGCTCCCTTGAGGTAGTATTGCTTCTTCGTCCTTGAATAAACCACCTTGTGGTATTTTCTCGTCAAAGATGGATATTTCCACGACTTTGCAATGTGAGGATTTCGATGTTTGGAATAACAGTTCCAGCAGGCATACGTGCCATTGTCTGCCCGTGGTAGCGTCCGCCGTTGGTTGGTATACGATTGGTCGCAATGCAGCTGACCCTTGCAATGGTTGGGGTTGACGGACTTGTTGTAACAAAACTCGCAACGCTTTCCGTTACAAATGTGAAGCAATCGAAGTCCGTCTGGAGGGTAAATCGATTTGTTCCTCAATGCAGGATAGATTTGCACGATGGCTGCCATGGGTTTTCCTCCTTGCAACAGACCGCAGCGTACGACCATTGGTACGTCGATACAACGACGCAAGCATTTGTTCACCTGTGACAGGTTGTACAGCGTTCTTGTATCGTTCACATACTGCAAGATATGCCTCGAAAGATAAGGTTCAGAACCAAGGACGGGATTGCGTCCGTTCGCCTCGACATTTGTCCAGTACTTGCAAGAACGGTTCAATGCATGCATTGGGTTGAAGAGTTTGGCACATTTCGTATCTCGTTCGAAAGGGCGTCTAGATTGCATGGCCGACAATTCTTGTGACACATGCACTTGAATAGATTTCCGACCACGGGTTTTGTTCCTTGCTGCTACGCACTTGTACGCCATGTCCAGCGTCAACGTGTTGTACAACATTTTGTTGCAACATGCCAAATTTCTCAGATCTCTCGGATCACGAACGTACTCCATGATAGCTGTCCACACATTTGAATTCTTTCCCAAGTCCCGACAAGGATCGTCTTGAACGACACCATCACTGCGATCCGTCCGCGGTATACTGTGAAAAAAATCTAGTAGCGACGTACCTGCGATAAAGAGAGTAAATAGTTGACATTTTTAAGTTCATGGTAGATCTGTCGACGTACGGCAAACAAGGTGAGAATCTGAAAATAAAAAACGACGAAACTGACAACAGAACAAACATACCAAAAATTTAAACGATTCAATTCTCCAATGAATTCCCTTTCAGCAAACGTTTCTGATGCAGTGTAACAAATCCATCACGAAATTGTCTCAAAACAGAGTCGTCGACATTAATGAGGTCAGCTTCATATTCTGAACGATACTTGCGATAAGCCGCTTCATTTTCTGCAGTTCGTAATGAGTTGTCCGTTGCAAGTTCCTCCGGAGACACATGCATCAGCCGATCGTTGTATACTCCGTTAATGTCCCAATCGACGGAGTTGTCACTGGAATAGTTCATGATTGGCGTACCTGCAAGTATAAATACATGTTAGATGACGACAAATTTGATATTTTTTTCGGCGACCAAAAAAAAATATTTGCTCTAACCAGCACAAAATTCCAGACAAAAAAATGTGTTAGTTGTGAACATCGAGGCAAAACAATCCTAAACAAGTGTTACGCTACCTTGATTCCCCTTCGGCTCCTTCTGTAATACAGAACAGTATGAGTAGAGCCTATCCCCATCCTAACATACGCACTTCTGCAATACAGGCAGTATGGTGCATGCAAACAATCCGACAATCGCGTGCCGGTTACATCATCTGAACCCCTAAAAACATCTGTTCTCTCAAATGGACTCCTGCACGATGTCGTGCCAATCAGGCAGCTTCTGCTGTGGGTAATGTTTGTAGCAGACTTTTTTGACGGACGTCGATACGTCATCCCAAGACAAGGCAGCAAAATGCGTTTCCAAGAATGTCTTGATGTCGTAGTCGGTCAGGAAGCGATCGAGATGATTGTCGAAAGTCATCTGAAATCCGAACTTGTAGTAATTCTCCAACGATTCGTTCAGAAGGTTGATGGCTTTATCTTCCGTTCCACATTTGTTCGTCGCCCAATTGATCAGTCCATCGTACATTCCGCTGTCTTTCCAGCAGGTCATCGTCATTTCGCCACAGCGGTTGTGTTCGCGCTTTTTGAACGTCTTCTTCAACGAATTGAGGCATTTGCCAACCTCGTCGTGGATCGTCTTTTCTTTGTTGGAAGAGACGGTGACCACGAACATCATCTGCTCGCTGGTCTTCCCCTTAGACGATCGTTTGAAGCTATTGTCTCCGTGCTCCTGCCGGCGAGGAATGAAATCGACCAGCGTGTCGACCCACACCAAGTCGTCCTGCATGAGAGCCAACATCAACCTGATGTTCTTTGCTTTGTTGAAAAACGTGGATCCCTTCGGTCCCATGCATACAACCACACTTGACATCTGAGTCTTTTCATTCCGCAACACTCCCGACACGAAAGCATCGAGTTTCCTCGAATTGCTTGAAGCTTGAGCATACTTATGCAGCTGGTCCATGATATTTGCGCCTGCAAAAAGATCGTCCGATTCAGCGTCGCTGTCCTCCTTCTTACCTTTCTTCTTGGTGCTCTTGCTCTCCGATTTCTTCGAACCGCCTCCTTTCGCATTCTTCGTCTTTATTCCCTTGCTGCCTGCTGCCTTTTTCTTTCCGGCAGAACGAGGCGCTTTCTTTGCAGAACTGGCGTCGTCACTGACGTCCATGGCGTCATTTTTTTTGCTGCCGTCCGCGTCGTCGTCTTCACTGTCGTCACTGTCAACAAGGTCGTCATCGACGTCATCCTTGCACCTCTTGTTCTTCGATTTTTTGAGGCTACTGGTTTTCGCCTTCTTTTTGTTCTTTTTGTCCTGTACTGTTTTTTTCTTGCCGCCAGAGCGAGCTGGCTTTTTCATTTCAACGCTAGAATCGTCACTGGATGACGCTGCATTGCTATTTCCACCACTTTCGTTATCATCGTCTCCACTGTCGTCGTTGTCGTCCTTTAACTCATTATCATCGTCGTCGTCGTCGTCATCATCGTCGTCGTCGTCATCATCATCTTCCGTGTCGTCATCGTCTTCATTGTCGTCTTTGCCGAAGATGATGCCATCGCTGTCTTCGACAATCTTCACACTCTCATCATCGTTGTCTTCGTCAGAACCATCGTTCTTTTCACTCATGTTGTTTTCTTCCTCCATTTCGACGTCAGAAGCGTCGTTGATGAAACTGTCGGAGGCATTGGCGTTACTGTCATCATCGCTGTCGTCATCGTCAGATCCCTTAGCTTCATTATCAATGAATTTACTGTACGCAAGTATATTTCGAATGAGAATAATCCGATATTTTTTTCCATCATCAAAAAAATATATCTCACCTTTTTTTAAGATTACTTTTGGTCGACTTCACATTCCGTTCCCTGAAAAAGGAGAAAGTGAGATGTATTTTTTCGAAGTGAAAAAAATGTGTGTATTGAATCGGGATATTTTTTTTGGAGGACCGAAAAAAATATTTGCTCATGATAATTTTTTTCGATGATGAAAAAAAATATTGCATGATATATTTTTTCGACGACAAAAAATAATATCACCGACATTTTTTTCTGATGTCAAAAAAAAATATTACATCACTGGACTTACTGTTTGCCCTTCGGTTTTTCCCCTCCTTCGCTCTTCACCGTAATTTCCATGGGAGGGCTCGTATGGCGGCTTGAAGAGGACTGCTTGTAGTACTGATCGAGGTGGTCGAATTCTTGCATTACGAGCGACGTCAAGTACTTCACGAGCTTCTTTCGAGTCCACTTTTCAACGTCAGTAGATTCGTTGTTGGTCTTGTCTTCGAGCAGGGCAATGGTAGTCCTCAATTTACCCAGAGATACGTCCGTGTCAGAGAGGACCGTATCGAGAAGTTCGTCGTGATCCATTTCCAGTAATTCGGCAACGTCCAGGTCCTGACCTTCGCGTATAGATGCTAGATAGGCAATGACGGCCTTGTTGTCAGTTAAGTGCACCTTGTGGAGGATCGCATTCTTGGCAATTGTCTCAGAAGTGAGGAAGGAGGATGCCTTGGCCCTCTTCGTTGGCTTACCACCCTTCGTCTTCGTCGGAGACGCACGCTTGGGCGGGGAACGCCGCCGTGCGCTAGGCACGATGCTCGAGTCTTCGGAACCATCGTCGTCGTTGCCTTGGAGGTCGTCTTTGGCATCTTCGAGTCCCACCCGCTCCAGATCGGCTTCTAGACGTCGGGCAGACTTGCTCTTGCGACTCTTCGCACTGCGCGACCCCAGCGACTTGGCGGACGCCGAATTGGGGGAGCGCGTCTTTGCCGTCGTAGCTGTAGTGGCGGGGGATGCTTGGCGTTGCGTGAAAGAGTCCGGCTTGGCTGATTTGGCCGGACTTCGAGTACTGCCGCCCTTGCCGGACTTGCCGCCCTTGCCGGACTTGCCGCCCTTGCGGCCCTTCGTTGGAGAAGCCTTGCGGTCGGCAGGCCGAGACGCGGCGCCCTTCCGCGCGGCCTTCTTCGTGTTCGTCTTCTTCGCCATGGTTGGTGTATGTACTTGGTGCTTGGTGTTGCTTGCTTGGTGGAGGGTCAGTCTGGTTGGTTTGAGTTTGAGTCAAAAAAAATGAGAGTAGCAGTGAGGCCAAAGTTGCAGGGAAGCAAATCCAGCAAAAAAGTTTGAGACAAAACGGCTTGAAGTTTGGCCAGTTCGCAACTTTTTCCCAAGACGTTTCACTATCCACATTTATCGTGAATACTAATTCCTACGTATGTAACACAAGCAGTAATTCCCGCCAAAGAAGTTACATGTGTGTACAGTACCGTTAAGTCTGTCACATCTTGCATTCTGTCCGGTTTTTTTCTTGGCGCTTTTTTTATTACTGATTCCTTCATGAACTGAAAGTATAGAGACCTGACTTTCTTAGCAATTGCGCGACTTCTGAAAAGTGCATGGCGTCGAGACCCCGGTCATTTCCTAACTACTACTGGAAAAACATCAATCACAAACGACGACATTTGTTTTTCTATTCGAACCGGTATTCGTCCCGTAACCCGAACGGACAGGGCTAAAAGTGCGTTGTTTCCGACGCCGTGTTTATTACTGATTCCTACGTATGTACCATATTACAAGTTGCAAAATTTAATGACGGGTCATTTCGCCCAAGCCGCTCCAAAGTAGTAATATTTTAAGCGCTGTACAGAGCAGATTGCGCTGACAGTTGTTCTGCATATCGAAGCTTCTTGACACCAGGGAACAACAGCTGCCCGACCATCTTACAAATTTTCCCAGCCTGAGAAAGTCCACAGTCTAGCTTCAACGTGAAGTCCCGCTCAATTTTTGCAGCTAGCGTGAAAAGTTCCTTGCAATCAACAGCTCTACTATGATAGCGCACCGAAGCACTTGCAGCAACCAGTTTTTGAGCTGACCACAGCAGCAACTTCATTGACAGTGCTCCTCCCCGCCGCCATTGCAACGAACCGCCCGTCGCCAGCCCGACTGCCGCATTCTTCGTCGAACGCACGCCGTCGTCGCCCGCGATTGTAGACGCCGCAGCGTTACGCCCGCCCTTTTGAGCGCATGCCAAACTGCACCGATCGTTTTTGCATTGCGAACTGTCGTGAGTTGCCCGTCAACGGAACAACCAGCTCGTCGCCCATTGCCAACGCTCACCATCGTCGTGCTCCTTCACAGACGTATCGAACAACCGCCATGGCTAGGGGCACAAGCGCCGCTGCCGCGGCACGTAGCAGCAGTAACAGCAGCGACGACGAAAGTGAAGAAGACGTCAGCAACGCCCCCAGTGACGTCGACGGAAGTGACGATGCTACAGACAACAATGACAACGACGAAGAGGACGACGTAGAAAAGAACAACGCCGAGAGAATCAAACCCAACGTGAGATTTTCCATCCAAGACGAGATCAAGAGGAACCTAGACCCAGACTCCGTCAAATGTCTCGAGGACTGCGGCAAGACGACAATGGTGCAGATCCATCCGACCATGCTTCCGATGCTCGGGAGTCATTGTTTTTCCAACAAGGGAACAAGGTGCATTAAATTGAAGACTGCAGGTGACAATCACAATGATGCTCATCTAGACCGAATGTTGGAGATCACCAACAATATTGCTAAGGACGTCTTCAAGATCAATAGGGAGTTGCATGAGACTGCAATCAAGCACAACACTCTTGGAACCGATGTCAAGTTGACTTTTGGCCCAGGCGAACGTGTGAGTGCAACAAATTGTGTGTCAGATATTTTTTTTGGACGACGAAAAAAAATATCTCACTTGCTTTTTTTTCCTAATGACATGTCAGGCGCCAAACGAGGACTTCACCCAGCTCGACGATATTGATAAAAGGAGGTTTGTTTCCAGGAAGAAAATGGCAATCAATACGAAGCATGCTGGAGGCAACGATGAGGACGAAGAGCCGCTCGCCTTCTATCCTCGTCCGGGTGCAGAGTACGACAAGAATTGGTTTGATACGTTTTTGGACAAGGAGGGAGGGAAGGAAATGTTCGCCATGAACCTGATGGATCCTGAGGCAAAGGATGAATTTGCAGATTGGGCGGGGTTCAAGACCCAGTGGGAAAAGGAGAAAAGAAAATTCAAGAACGAGACCACGGAGTGTCAGAAGTACAGGGCGTTATTGACATGCAAGTGCAAGTTCGCCAACGACAAGAGCGTGTGGTGTTCAGCAACGGAAGGACTGCAACGTAGTGGGGGAGTGATCATGGCTTTAACAGGCCTCTGCATCGACACCACCACAGGCGACCTAAAGAACGAGCTGACATACCACGATTTCGTAGAGGCCGGTTTGGTGTCGCTGGTGGAAGATACAAACGAACTCCCCGACATTCAAGGCGCCATATCTGCGGCTTTGGTCGACCCAGAGAACAGCATTATGAATCGGTTGATCGCCGTTGAGGCCTTTTGGGTGAACAAACCCACCGCTAAGGCGTCGGACATTGTCGAAGCTCGTAAACGGGAGAGCTGCAACCATTCGAATATGAAGCGAAAGTCTTCCTCGCGTGGCATTATGGCCACACTAGCCGATACCTGCTGCCAAGCCCTCGGTAGCGTCAACGTGGGCAACAGCAACAACCTCTACTATGATCGAGGTGCAACGTGGCCCAACGTAACAGACCAGGAGATGTGCGAGGTGCCAACATTCACTGGTAAAAAGGTGACAGAGATGAATAAGGAATGGACCGATGCGGTCACGAAGGCGGAGGATGACGAAGTACCGTTCGATCGAGGCGAACAGGAGAAGAAAATCTACAAGACCTGTGGCCTCTTCGATCACCCCACCATCCAGAATTACATCAAGCAACCTCACAACAGTGACTATCTGGCTGCCACTGTGGACTTGCTGGAAAGCGAGCCACATCCTGACCCAACCGTACGCAATTTGGCACAAGCTGGCGCAAACTTGAGAATCGCACCAATGCATGCAGTTACGACCTCGTCTAACGTTGAGGGACCGTTAAACCCGAAGAGGCGGATGTTGACGGGGGAAAATTGCAATGAGATCATTACTTTCCCCCTGATATTCACGGCGTTGTATGCAGCAACCGGCAACAGGTCCGACGAGGAGAGAACGAACTGCATCAATTACTACTTGAAGTGGCATGTGAATTCGAAGTGCGATGCATCGTTTTGTGATTTGGTGATGGTGCCGTTCAAAGAGGTTTTCTTACAGCCGGTTCTTCAAATCGGGGCGGCCGCCAAATACATGCCTTCACAACCCGTTCTGGGAGCAAGTCAATTTTTATCGACGATGCTCAATGCCATCAATGCGAGTTTTTGCGACGATGCAGAACAAACGCCAGACGAACGTGCAGCAGGATACACGTCGTCGTTAAAGTATTTCTCGACTTTTTTAGAGGCGCTCGAAGCAGGGAAGGGAACTGAACCCATTGACGACCAGCTCATGGTCTTGGGTGAGTTCGATCAATTCAATCGTATTGCAATTTATTATCGATTCGCTCACATGTGTACACGATATTATTTTCTATGCGTCAAAAAAAATATCAGGTGAGACTTACTCTGATTCACTTACTTCTTCGATGCATATGAATATTCATTCCTGATATTTTTTTTCTGTCTACAAAAAAAATATCACAGCTCGCTTGAACGTGGTTCTCTACGAAAGAGCAGAGCACATTTACGACATCCTCGTAAAGGACTTTGATCAGGACAAGCTCCAGAACATTGCGCCTAAATGGATCAAGCACAACCTCTACAAGCAGAGTCTGCTCGAAATCTGCCATGTCATCATCACGCATGGTCTGAACCCTCAATTTTTGCTACCATCCATGGACTCGACACTTCATGAAGTCTTCAGTGATGAAAATGATGCTGCCACTAAACGGAGGGAGCTCTTCATTGCTCTGAAGGATGCTGTCAGTCCAATCACTGGACAACCATATCTGGCAGTCCGAGTGAAGGAGAGCCTGGGCTCCTCCTTGATGAACGAAAAGAAACCCTGGATGTCCAAATTGCCGTTGTTCGTCCTTGTAGCGACATGGCATCTTCTCCAACACGTCGACAAAGGAGCGTTCGATAAACCACTGTTCTTGAGACACGGAACCTTTGTTCTCCCCGCGAAGAAAAACACGAAGTCCCCGCGAACGAACGTTGAGCTCGAGAATACGAAAGGAGACGTGATGAAAATAACCAGCTTGGCCCAATACGAAAGTGCACCTTTCGTCGGCAAAGGGAACAACAAGTTCGGCATGTCACTACCCGTTGACGCATTGAACTTGTACGACACAAAGTCGACTACTGACACTGCTACGAAGACGCGCAATGACAGCCTGAAGAGAAAGATAGTTAAGTTGGATCCAACGTGCGCCATCAGTTCGTACATGATGGACATCCACACTCCCAGAAGTCCGTCCCCCGACGTATCGACCAACGAGCCTTCCGCCACGACAAGTGGCAAGAGTGGCACGAGTACGTCCAAGAAAAAGGCAGCTGGTAAAAAGTCATCTCGGAAAAAAAGGAAAAGTGCGAGCAAGTCTGCTGGATCGACGACAACGAGTGCGAAGAAGGGCCGCAAAGATGGCGCCGTTGCGCCAAGAGCACTTGACGCAGCATTGGAGGCAGTGGCTCAGGCCGCTGAGCCTGTGGGTGTCGTCGCTATCAAACAAAGGGACATCGACGATAACCTGGGTGCCTTACAAGCCAACTTGAGTGCCGCCATGCTTCTTGTCGACAAACTGGACGAAGTCAGGATGAATAAAGATGGAAAGAAAACGCTCGAGTGTTTGCAAAGGGCTTTGAAAAACGGAGTTAGCAACTTCGACCGCTTTGCTGGACTGTGCTCTGAATGCAAGGTGGGGCCAACCGGCAACAAAGGCCGTGACGACAACACCACTGTCACCTCGTCAAGTACGGCTCTTCCCACCACCAAAGACACCATCAGGCAACGTTTGACCCAATTGCTTGCAGGCGAGTCTAGGCAAGTCGGGACATTCAATCAACAGATCCTCTCGACTGCCATGGATTGGGAGGCTACGAAAGATCAAAGTGTCGACGACAATTTCAGTTGGAGAAAAGAATGCATCGACGACATCTTTGCGATCAAATTGAAGACTGCCATGGATAATTGGTACGAAGCTTTGATCAACCCCAATGAAGCTTCAGATGTGCAACAGGACACTTTCAACTACTTGCATTCTTTGGAATCGCACGGATGGACATTCAACATTGAGGTGTTCAAGAATGAGAACAGGAGGCCATCTAATAAATGCGACATTCTTCTGGTCATGAGGCACACGTTTTGGAATGGCGGCAAAGGACCAGACGGTGGAGGAAACGACAGCAACAACGATGGAGATGGAAATGACAACGATGCAAACGCCGATTCGACCACAGCCAGCAGCGCCGGTAAACGCAACGCTCCCGGCCCCACTGACGAATGGAACACGACGATGAATAAGGTACGCGACCAATTGGTCGCCAGCAAAGAGAAGACCCCTGAGGAATGGATGACAATGGCCAACAAAGCCAAGACAGCATTTGAGAACAAACAACAAATGAAAGATATCCCAGGGATGAGCGATTGGGTGAAAGACATGTGGATTGAATACAAAGCACATGGCAGTGAACCCTGGACAACCGTGTTGAATGAAGAGCAATTTGCATTGCTGAAAGAGATGTTCTCTAAATTCGGTACACGCCGGGAGATGGTGGGGATGAAGAAACATGTGCAGTTAGAGATGAGAAAGTCTCCGGCCGCGAAGAAGAAGTCTCACGCCGCGGAGAAATCGAACGAGGAGGCCAGCACCAACAACGAACCAACCCCTGCAAAGTGGAGGACGACGTACAATAGGGTCGTCAAATACGTGGAGAAGCAAAAGAAGAAGAGCGGGAGTAACGGAAACAGCTACCCAAAGAAAGATGAGGACTGGGTGCAACAGCAGTGGAACGAATACAACAAGTACAAGGTGACAAACGGACGTGTTGGCGAGTTGAATAAGGAACAATTTGGATTGATAGCAGACCTGATGGGGTTCACCAGGGATGCACACAAGGAATCCCCTCAAAAAGCAGCAACTCCGTCCAAGACACAGGCTGCAGCAACTCTGTCCGAGCCAATGACGGGAGAATCAATCGGATCCAGGTTGATCAACTCCAAAAAAAGGTCTCCAAGGACGCCGACATCGTCCGCTAAAGAGGCGGCGACTCGTGAAGACGGTCCCAATGAGGACACAGGGAACAACCCTCAACGCACGTCTCCAAGAAAAAAGCAGAAGACAAATAGGGAGAATAGCGAATGAGACAGCGCAAATCAACAAAATAGAGGGGTATCACGATGGGATTGGCGTGCCAGTGGCCGCTCAGTTAGGTACAAGTTTGGCATCAGTGGCGTGGGGCATTTCATGAATATTTTGCCTGTCACTGAAGGGGATATCAATTCGCCAAACTTCTGTTTGTAAAGATTCTCGAGATATTTTTTTCTGTCGACTAAAAAGAATCTCGTATGCGAGCAATTGTTTGTAGGAAGGGTCACACGATATTTTTTTCTGTCGGGCAACAAAAATATCAACTTTGTTAGGTAGAGGCAGATGAACGTCAAGACAACTAAATTCACTCTGCTTCAATCTACCTATGCATGCATACTATCTTAATTCAATCTCTTCTACCATGCAGATCTACCTAGACAAAATAATGCTGCAACAATCAATCAGCCGAAGCGCAAAAACTTCATCGCTCCAAATCATTTGCTTCACTAGAATCGCCACCCTTTCTCTTTTTGCTGGTGTCATCCTGTGCCGACCGCAGACACTTCAACTCTGTCTCCTGTTTGCTAATCACACTGTTGAGACTGTCAATTTTGCATTGTAGCATCCCCTTATCAAATTTGAGTCCTTCAATCTGTGTGGCCAGTGCAGGAATGTTCAATCGCCTCATCATTGACTGGGTATGGTCGAACAACTCCATAATAAACTTCGCGCGATTTGAATTGGTAATCGTCAACCCCGATTTACCCTTCACGACGTCAAACAAAGGCGTATCATCAGACCAGAATTCGAATGGATCGTCATCTCCACAACCCCACTCATCGTTGTCGCTGTCCTCCTCAATCAACGTAGATAGGAGAGGAACTATCTCACGCCAACTCCTTTCCTCAATGGACGTCAGCCCAAAGGGAATCTGCAAACGGTCCCACCTCACACTTTCATCGGCACCAGCATCAAATAACAGCTGGGACACAGCCTCAACGGCGGCGCACTTTTGGTCCCGCACCAGGAGAAAGTTTCCGTCTTCCCCGATTGACACGCAGTCATCTTCGCCTATGGACACCACCGACCACCCAGTGAGGGTGATCTGGAGTTGAAACACTGCCCGCGTCTCCGCCTCCGACTCGTCGATTTCCATGTCCCAATAACGGCATGCGTCGGAATAGCAGTAGAGCACCTCGTCCGATTCGGTAAACTCCTTGACGATGGCATCGATCTCGTCGTCCGATTTCTCGAATTTATGTTCATTCAAAATCTCCAACAGTGCAGCTGCTAACTCGCCTTCATCCCGGACCATGATCTCGATCAACCCGCCAAACCATCCCTTGTAACGAAGAAACAGCTCTTTGGCCTGCACCTTTGGAAGCCTCTGTCGAACTGGCACGGGTGAAAACAAGCGTCCGGTGGCGGTTGACATGATATCCCGCCGGCGTGAAAGAGGTTGTTGTTGAAGGGTGTTCGCAGCGGCAACGATGGACGGCCGACAACTTGTGGGCAGCTCGGTGCGTGACACCTCGTATTTAAAATAATAGTAATTCCTTCGTATGGAATCTTACCTCTTACTTCAACGCTACAGCTGCAATTCGGTTTCGCACTACATATTTCTGCTAGATACGAGTGAATAACACACGACATTATTCCGAATACGACAAACACTAAGAGCAGCCCGTCCCGACCACTTGATTACAAAGATCTTCGCATGATATCTTTTTCATCTCTCTACTTTTCCAAGAGCACATGAGAACGAAATTTCTGTTTTTGCGAAGCAACCTGTATTTGCACCTTAGGTAGGTATCTTTGTAAACACTACCATCACACATCGTTGTGCAACACTGTTAACCATTACACCCCTGTCATTAAGAAACAAACACTGATTATTATTTTAATTGATTGAATAGGCACCACACGTCCCAGATATATTTTATTCCTTGCAAAAAAAAATATTTACGCCCCTCGGGCCCTAGCCCGAATGCCGTTTCTTACGACTGAACAACAGGCGGGCCCCCATGTGATAATTCTTCCATGAAGTCGTGGTGGCCCTCGTAGTTGTTCATGTGGAGATTCATGATCCGTCGAGCGTCG
>Ga0129327_10001645_pt1 | contig 13169 bp, 6 predicted proteins | sample CPBDNA_6_FD_111799 | JGI IMG/M metagenome (GOLD analysis project Ga0129327, IMG submission 111799) | Freshwater to marine salinity gradient microbial communities from Chesapeake Bay, USA - CPBay_Spr_31_0.8_DNA | ecosystem: Environmental > Aquatic > Marine > Coastal | place: USA: Chesapeake Bay... | reverse complement strand
GTTCCATTTTCAACAAAAAGGACAGGAGTAGACCAAGTAATACTACTATCAGTACCAGTAGAACTACTAGATTCTGCAAATCCTCGAGAAATATATACTGGATCTGTTCCTGCGGGAGGAGTAACATACCACCCACTAGGAGGAGTTAAAGACGCAGGGAATGTAAAAGATCCTCCAGTAGGAGTGCTAGGGGTACTAGAAGCTCTTCTAAATATTGATAACTCTGCTACAGATAATCCAGGATTTCCTTGACTTCCTTCTATTTGAACAGGTGTCTGCCAAGTAAAATTTGTAGCCCCTCCTGCCTTAGTACCTGTAGAGGCCCACAAAGGGTCACTACTAGAAGGCACTGAGTTAACATCAGAATACCACCCTGTTGGAGTACCTGCAGAAGGGCTAGGCGTGGCAGGTTGAGTTGCTGACCTTTTAAATACAATATCTACATTTTGGCCGTCTGTTCCTGCACTAGATTTACTAAAGGTTTGTTTTTGAGTACCAGTAACTAGATTTTCTATATTCAAAGTATAAGTAATAACGGCAGTATCTGCAGTCATATTACTATGATCACCTATTGTAAACGGGTTACCAGTAACACTTGTAGCTCCTGCAGTAATATTACTTGCACTTACACTTACAGAAAATTGCCCTGCTGCAGGTGTGCCAGTAACACTATTTAACTCGACTCCACCTTTATATACTTCTATAGAGGTTCCCGAGCCAGAATATGTACTAACAGTTCCCGAGCTGTCTGCTGTAAAAGAGTGGGCTGCATTAGTCATAACTACAGTATAACCATCTACACCATCATCGCCATCTACTCCATCCGCTACATAGAATATAGATATAGTGTCAAAAGCTACTTCAGTAGTAGGAGCGGCTGCCTCCGCTACTCCTACACGAATATTTAAAGGATTTCCAGCCCAGCCAGAAGAAAGACTTGGAATTGTATAACTAAAGGTATCTGAATCCCCAGTACCGTCTGTATAAGAAGTCTCATCGGTTATACCGTCCCCTGTAAACTTAAAGTAAGGGTCTGTAAAGTTTGAAGCAGTTGCAGTAAATGTTAAAGTACCACTTGGAGACGGATTCGCTCCTGTGTCATCATAAACTACAGAGTAGTCATTAGAAGTTAGACGAACTAATTTTCCTGAAGTGCCTGCGGCTCCATCTTTAACAAAAGGTATAGTAATTGTAGAAGATGTTTGTTTGTCTAGGTTACCTTCGTCTAGCCCTTCCGCAACAGTTACAGTAAATACTAAATCAGTTGTGCTATACTGATCTACCTTATCGAGAGTCTTAGTAGCAGTAAAATTTGTTCCCGCAGAAAATACAGTGTCTGCTGTCTGAGATATTTCAGCGTTACTAAAACCTGCCCCAGTAAACTTAAATACAGGATTCTTATACCCAATAGCATTTGCAGTTAAAACTAAATTAGTGTAGTCAGTAGTTAATGTTTCTTCTCCATCAAAGTTAAAAAACGTAGGATTTACATTAATTATGACGCTATGGGAAACTTTAGCAAGATCAGGATTTATAGCTAGATTTATCGGGTAGGCTCTAAAAGTGCCATTATCATTTCGTACTGAATAAATTGCTGCATCATCATTCTTATCAAAACGGAAAGAAGATCTAGAAGCTGCCGCATTAGAGATAGCAGTAGTAAAACTTTTATCAATACGAACATCTGTATTAGAAGCAATATAGACAACTTTTGCTGCTTGAGTAGAGCTAAATTTAATAATATCGCCTACTTGTAGAGAGGAGCTAAATCCACTACCAGTAACTCTATTTGAGTTTGCAAGTACACTTACTGTTCCTATCGAAGTCCAGTTACTTGTATGTGTAGTATTACCCGTTCCTGCATCATAGAAATATCCATAACCCAAATCTTCGTCTCTATAAAAGTTTATTAGCTTTAGAGGGTCTGCATCAGATCCATCCATCATTATGTAGTGAGCAGCAAAATCAGCCTGCGCACTTGTTAGACTAGAATAGTCTATAGAAGGTATATTTGAGCAATCTTGAGTATACTGTGAAGCCACGCTACCATCAAAAGTTCTTACCAGTTGAGGGTTACCTGTAGGAGATATAGCATAATCTTTATCTTCTAAAGTAAATACCCCTGCTGTAGTAATAAATGCAGGGGAAGAACTTATAGCCCCTAAGGCCATTCCAAAAGCACGAGAAACTAGCTGAAGAGCTTGGTCTTCTATAGTAAGGCTAGTAGTAGTTGTACTAGATTTTTGTCCGTTTTGAGCTATTGTACGAACACCTACTGTGAATGTTCCACTAGGAAGATCAAGCCCTGAGATGCTGGTTTGATTTCTGCCTACTTGCATAGTAGAAGGAAACCCTGGAATACTTGCTATAACTTCAAAGTAGTCAACATATTCGTAGATATTTCCTTGAGCGTCAACTGGACTATCCCAATATAAAATAACATCATCAGCCCTAGTTCCTGAATTTACATTAGTAATAATAGGATAAACATTTAAAGGTGCAGGAATAGCTTCTCCAGAAAGAGGAGGCTGGTACACAGGATCTCTTACAGATAAAGTAAAGTCTTCATCTACTGCGTCATATTTCTCATTGTAGAATTCTACAGCAGTAATTCCATAGGTATTTTTTGACTCTTCAGACAAAGATAGAATCTTATACAGTTTTTTAGAGCCTTGTACTTCTACTCCTGAAATACTTTCTCGAAGTACCCACACTGTTTCTGCGCTTGGAGCAGTAGAGAATCCACCACTAACAGTCAACGAAGTTATGCCAGACCCCGCAGACGTAGAAACTGATTTAGTCTCTACATTCGTATAAGGACTCCAAGTAACATCAACATAGTCTCCACTGTCGTCAACAATATTTGTACCTTCTATTTCAGTATCAATAACAGAAGGATTTATTGCCTGTCCTTTAGTATAAGCTACGCTACCTATAGTTGCAGAATCCTGTGCAAGTGTAGCTACAGCACTTGTAAAGAGTACGCTAAGTTCATAATCTGAGCCCGCTCTTAATGATATTTCACGATCTAAGGGTATAGTAGTTGTATTTATTGTCCCTGTGTTACTTATTCTGCCACTATATTTAAAGTTGCCTGGATAGCGATCTGAGTCTTGAACATTTATTATATCACCTGGAGCTATAAAAGCGGCATTAATTGCAGTTTTAAACGATATAATTTCTGTCTGATTAACAGCAGTCCAAAGCTTCCAACGTCCATATCGAAGTGCTTGGCCTTCAGTAGTTGCGCCGAAAGCCACGGCTTCTTCAGTTATAATTCTACCTGTGTTAATAATATTATCACGGTCTTCTATTATAAGATTTTCTAGTTTATAGTTTGCATCAGGGTTATTCCAAGTTACAATTATTTGATTTGCACGAGTTTTACTGCCTGTAGTCTCATAACTAAAAGCTCCATCAATTACATTCGACTTAGAGAAGTTATAAATAGGATCACCAGGCTGATCTGCAATAGTATAAATTTCGCCATCTAGCCAATATATCATACTTCGGAATACGGTTGCTAAGTCTTTAACTATTTTATAAGCATCGGAAGCTTTTGTAAAATAAACGTTTGTAGTAAAGCGAGGCTCAAGGCCGCCGTTTCCATTAGGAACGAGTTCGTCACAGTACCTACCAATTCGATAAAGAGCGTACTTATCTATCTCAGTTTCGTTTAGCCAGTCTCCTAAGCCGTAACGATTATTAGTAAGAATATCGTAGAATATCCAAGCAGGATTGTTTGTATATACTTTATCCGCACGGAAGTTTCCGTCCCAATTCTGGTAGGACGAAGCAATAGCACTTGTAGATACATTTCTGTTATAAGTAGCGACCCCGTTTATACCTTCATCACGAGTTACATAGTTTGAAGGTACTTTTACTTTTACACCTTTACAATGATAAGTTCTACTGGGAACGCTCTGAAATTGCTTGGAGTTTACTCTAACTTTTGCCATTGCTGTCAAAGGATAGGATAAATTTTCTTTAATAATACTATTTAAAGAAGTAATAGATGCATCAGACTGTGTAGTATAATTAAGATTAACAGTACCATTTCGTGAATCATAAGCTTGATCATTATTAGTAGTACGAGTAACCTTAAGTTTAAAGTCTGTAAAAGGTTGGTACTGCCTCATATCAATAGTTTCTTCAAAAACACGAGTAGCATTAGCTAAACCCAAGTGATGCCATTGTTTAGTTATAAGTTGGTAACCTTGAAAACTTCCTTCTTTCTCTACTGAAATATAGGCGTTATACTTTACTGTTCCGTCTGTTTGGCCCCCTTCTTCATTACGATTCCATAATTGTCCATAGGCGAAAGTTACACGAATTTCATCTACTTCTTCAACTTGAGCAGCAGTAAGGCCGAATCCAGAACTAGAAGTGCCTGTATATTCTACAGTAGGATTGTCTGTTTCTGCTGGATCATTGTAAAGGGCTGGAGCAAATGCTGAAAAAGAACCTCCAGGACCTATAGCTACAGATCCAACTCCTGTGCCAGCAGCATCGGAGAACGCAGATTGTATTAAGTTACCGTTACGAAATTGAACTTCAAGACTATCATATTTCGCCCCTTTTGCAAGAGAATCTTCTACAGATACTGCGGCATACAGAGTACTTGAAAAGTCACATTTATAGCTTGCAGTAGAACCTGGGAAGGCTGACGTAAGCGTTAAAGAGTTTCCAGAAATAGAAGCAACTTGAAACTTTCCATCGATAACTAGAGTATAACTGCCATTTGACAGTAGAGGGTTTAAATCTGTACCTGGAAGTGGAATACATTTAGCTACAGTTGCGGAAGTATAAGCCTCTACAACTCCTTCAAATATAGTAATAGAATTAGAGTCTAATAGACGAATAATTGCTGCCTGAGAAAAATTATCTCGAGTATATTCCATTCCTGCAGTAAACACTCCGGACGTAGATGTAATCGTTACAGAGTTAGCAGACCCCGTAGAACTCTTAGCAACAGACGCAGAACTGGTAGCATAGTTTCGTACTATGATAAACTTAGAGCCATTAGTCGTATCGGCTTCTATAGTTTTTGTGTACCCATTCTTATCAATAATTACAGAAGTACTATTGTTTGTAAAATCAAAATCTACAGGAGTTTCTGAAGTACGAATAAATGTTTGTGCAGTTACTTGTCCTGGATCATCATTTAAATAAACAGAGTTTCCTCCATCTACTAAACCATATATAGGGCCTTCAGAGATGATATCTGTAAATAAAATATCTTGAAGATTAGCAGCAGAAGCTCCGCCCGACATAGGAGTTTCTAAGACTATATCTGCTTTACCTACTATTGCACCTTGCGTTAAGTTGTTGTAGTGATCGTGCTCCCCACTTTCAAATACGCTATCAACCCATGCATCTCCGTTCACTGTAGGTTCTTGATTAACTGAGGTAACTCTTTTAGCTCCTTGTATCATTTCAAAAGATACAGGGTATCCCGGCACACGAAGCTCTCCGTATAGTAAAGGAACGGGCATACCTTCTACAATAGTCTGCTCTGCTCCATTAAATAAGTATCCTTCTTCTTTGGCATCGACAGAAGGATCTGGAGCCATAAGTTGCTGAATACCTGTAATAGCTAGGTTTGTTGCGAGAGCTAATGCCATATTTGCCAATACTCCAGGCACCGCACTAGTGGCAGTAGTAGTCATATACGCATATAGACTCTGTCCTCCCGCAGGTGCTACAAATAGTATTGCAGCAATAGCTATAGCTGTAAGAATCTTGGCTCCGCCAGATTTAGAACCAGCAGCAATAGGAGTAATTATTATATCTCCTTCACGAAGAGGCAATAAACACTCTAAAGGATTGTCAAGTTCTTGCCCTCCGACTTCAATATGAAAACCAATATCACACTCAGTAGCGTCTATAAGGTACTTTTTTAATTCTGGGTTATTCGCATCTAATAGGCGCAGCGCATCCTTAACACTGTCTCCGTAAAAGTCGTGTTGTGCTCCAAATTTTAATGCTAATTCACCTTCAAGATAAATGCTACGTTTCATATCGGTATATTCCAGTTAAGTACTTTTTCCATAAAGGATATAAATTTTCTCTGCAAGAAAGTCTATTTACTGCGTGATGAAAGAAAATATCATTACCAGTGTAGACCCCGCAATGGTTGGGAACATTAGCTCCCATTGTAAATATCAATAAATCATTGGGCTGTAAATCTTCTGCTTTACTAAATCCCCATTCTTGAATATGTTCGTCTGTAAAGTAGTTATGCCCGTGTTCCCACCAATCGTCTAGGTAGGGTAATCTGCTTTGTAATTGTAAATCTAAGTGTTCTTTATAATAGTCTTTACATGCCTCTAGACAATCAAATTTACCAAACTCATACTCTCGCCCTATTAAAGGATTTACTTTTATTTCTGGTTCCAGTATGTTTAATTTCATATCTGGGTAACTAAAAATATAGTAAGGTATTCCTAAAGAATTACAGTGCTTTTTATCGTTCTCACTTGCTTCATTTGTCCAATCTATATGGTTATGGACTATTGCAACTATATCCGCTTTTCGCTTTACTGAAATATAGTCTGTAGGATCAAGTATAAAATCTTCATCTTCTTTTGCTAAATTTTTACAAGGAAAGTATTCTTTTTTTCCTTTTACTATTCCAATTATACCGCAAGCTTCTCGAGGATAGTTTTCCTCAAAGTGCTTCTGAATTTCATCAATCATCTGAATTTCATGCTTCCTATAAAGGCTCCAAAAGGTAGTATTTTACCGGTATTTTTCTCGGTAGAAGGATCTGAATTACTAGTGTTAGAAGACTGAGGTTTAAATTGGAATCTACATTTACATGAAGATAATTTTTTACCACATATGTCTCCTTTCGACCAATAACTCGAATTTAACCCTGGAGTATTGCCCGTACTGGTACTAATACACTTCCATACTGTTGTTTGATTTCCGTCGTTATACTCTACGTAATCTTCTGGGTCGTACTCAGTGCCTGCATTATAAGCAACATAAGTTTTATACTGTCCTACTGTCCAGCCTGTCATAGTAGAACCTGCAGGAACTATTGGTTCGTCATCCTCTGTGAAGTATGCCTTGTGTGTATTGACCCCGCCGGAGCCGTCTGAGTAAGAAACTACACTATCTTTGCTCCAAATACATCCACCCTTTTGTGAAAGGCCATAACCTTGATACTGCCAAGAGCAATACTTACCTACAACCTTACGGTTCGGTAGAGTAATTCCAGATAAGTCATAAGGAGCCGCAAGCTCATAGCTTACAGAAACATTGTTCTCTCCACTAATTCTATCAAGTATAAATTTCCTTATCGGAAACTCTACAGAAGGAGAAGTATCTCCCGATTCTCCTACTAAATACTTTTTGAGAGTAGTGCGTTTTGTAAGTCGCTCTCCTACTAAGTCTTCTGCTTTTATATCTCCAATAGCAGAAGAAAATGTATTTGCTACATTTGCTACAGTTAGAGTTGGACGATTAATTGCACCATCTGCACTTAAATCTACTCCATCCATCATAATAGGAAAGGCAATATAAGTTCTAGCAGTATAAGGGCTAGTACGATCTCTAAATTGAACTTCTGTTAAGTCTTCTTCAAGTCCTGCGTGGAAATAAAGAATAGTATTATTTACTGTAAGTTCATATAATTCTACTAGCTCACTTCCAGGCTCTTGTAGTTGTACTGCTTCAATTAACTCGCTCATGCTTCATAAACTCTTTTAAATGTTGCTGATACGGAATAAAACCCATCATGGGTATACATTTGATTGTAATTTTGACAAATAACTTTAAGTGCTAACTCCCCGCCTGCTGCGTTGCTGTCTGGTACTGTATAAGTAAAAGAAGTAGCCCCTTTTAAAGACCCAAAGTACCCAGTAATATCATCAATCTCTGCTGCAGTACGATTATTAAAAGTTACACTAAAAGTTTCTTCTACAGAATTAATACCATCAACAAGGCGCTGCTCATAGCCGTCTCCAAACTTAGCTACAAGTACACGAGGAGTAGACTGTCGTCCAATGCCTTTGTCGGGTAATATTGCTCTACTTCCGAAACTAGCTGAAGTTGTAAATCCAAGTGCCATTATGCTGCTCCATATGGGTTGAGTATTCCACCCGATCGTTTCTGATTTTGTAGTTCTTGTTGCACTGCTCGTGCAATTACACTTCCAAGATTGCCTGCTTGTGCAGAGTCTTGTTGAGTATTTGTAGACGCATTCCCTTGATTATCAACAGAGACGTTTACAGTAACATTATTTTGTTGTCCTGCACCCTGCATACTTACAGGAATTGATTTTCCGTCGGGCAGAGGAACTACTGCTTCTGTACCGTGCATCATTACAGGGTAACCAGCATTAGGCCCTTTTGAAACTCCTCCAGTAGCATAACCAGATACTTTCTGTCCTTGTGAGAATACCCCTCCCATTCGTGCTGTTCCTGCGAATTGCATTCCGTTGCCTGATACAGCATCCAAAGATCCAAAATTTGTTGGCAGAGTTGGTGTAGGCGCAAAGAAACTACTTAAAGCTCTAAATACCATCATCTTTACGATCATTTGAGCTATATCTTTTAAGACATTTACTGCCATATCTGCAAATGCTTGTTTAACAGATTTAGTTCCATCTATAATGCTTGTTAAACCGCTGCTTATACCATCTGTTATTGAAGTAAATAATTGTTGTTTATTCTCCAAAAGTAGCATTAATTCTTTTTGAGTTGTTACTTCAGAGAGTAGATTTTCTTGGTCTATAAGACTTAAGCTTACGCCTTCTTTTCTTAACTCAATCATTCTTTCATTAAAAGCTTGCTGCACAGGATTGAATGAAATTGCTCCAATTTTAGCCGCAGTTATTTCATTCTCTGCCTTTAGTTCATTTAATTTAATAGTAGCAATAGAGTTTCTTGCAGAAATTTCTAAGTTAAGTAAAGCTACTCTTTGCCTGGTGGCTTCAAGGGCTTCTGTGTCAGCTTGTCTCTGGCCTTCACCAAAGTACTCGTCCCTGCTTAGCCTTTCTTCTGCTTGTCGGACTAATTCTTGTGCCGCCATTCTGTCTTGCACTAGTTTTCTAGTTTCTAAAGACCTATTTTCTGCGGATTGTGTAAAACCAAAACTACCTGAAATACCTAAAGCATTTTTTCGCTGCTCTAAAGCTAGCTGGTTGCTTCTTTTTGTAATTTCAAACTGTTCTTTTTTAAGAACTAACATTCTTTCTTCGGAGTCTACAACATACTCTTGTTGTAACCTTCTATACTCTTCTACATCTGCTTGAGCTTTAGTTACCTCTAATTGTTCTATTCCTACTGTGAGCGCGCTTCTTGCAGCAATTAACTGGAGGTCCGTTTCTTCGGCACCTGTACTTAATAAAGTATTTATCTGAGCTAAAGGCATAATAATATTTTGCTGTGCAGCTAATAACGTATTTGCTGTAGTTATTCTACCTGCCTCTATATTACTTCTTCGTTCTTCTAGAGTTATTCCTAAGGTTGTTGAGTCTGCTATGGCTATTTGGTTTTTCCTTTGTTGAGACTGAATATCTAAGTAACTCTGTGCTGCGTCTTTAACTTGCTTTAAATTTGTTTCAGTAATTTCTAATTCGTCGCTTAATTTAGTGTATTCGGCTTGTTTACCAAGAACTTCTGCTGTAGCTTCTATACCTTCTATAGTACTGCCTACTCCTGTCGCATAGATTTCCATACCTTTTAAAGATTCAGCTTGAGCTTTTTGTACTTCTTCTGTGCTTCGTATAATATTATCAAATGGGGTAGATAGAGCATTTCCAGAGAGTTCTGAAATACTTCTATTTAAATCATCCTGTAGTCGCGCAATACTTTTACTTGCTAACCCCGCTTGAATTTGTGCGTTTGCAAGATTGACCAGTGCAGCGGTTTGCTCGTCAGTTAATTTTGTGCCACTACGTAACGAGTCTAATAAAGGCGTAAAGCCACTATTTAAAAGGGAAGCTTCTTTTGCTAAGCCCGTAAATCTATCTAAAGCTTCTTTATTTGACCTATCGAAAGAATTCATATCTCTTATAAAAGTTAAAATATCTAAGCCTTGTAAAGCAGCACCCGCACTTTCCACGTTCTCTTTAAGATGTGTAAAGTTAGTAGTTGTTCTTTCAATCCTGCTAGAAGCTAATTCACTTTCCAGGTCCTTATATTTCTCTAAGAGTCTGTCTGTTTCTTCTTGTAGCTTAATGGTTGCATCACTTACGGGGTTAAAAAAGTTATTGATCCAATTGTAAGCTACTTTTAATAGATCAATAGCAAGGAAAGCTAGCCCTATAAAAGAGACAGCTCTAAATGCTTTATCTATGCCCTTAGCAGCGAGGGCACTCGCTTGCGACATCTTTAATAGCGCCCCAGAGCCTACAGTACTAGCACCTTTTATGGCTACTTCTATACCTTTACCAGTTATTTTCCACTGCCTTTTAATTTTGTCAGTTGAACTTTTTGAGGTATTAACTATATCATCTAAGTCTTTTTTAATTTTAGCTTTTGTTCTGGGGTCCATGCCCGTAAACCCGCCAGTACCTTTTTCAAGACTAGTTCTTAGTCCTGTTGCTTCTCGCAAACTTAAAGATTCACCTGCCTGAAGTTTTGCACCGGCAGAACCTTTTCTAAAGCTTAACCCTTCTAGCTTTCCCTGTAGCTTTGTTGTTGCTTTTTGCTTTTTGTACTCGCTTTCAGAAACACTTGTTAGGTCTCTTAAAGCATCTTTCTGTGATTGAAAGGATTTTACATTTGCATCGGCTGCTTCTCTAGAGGACTTTTTCCAGTCGTCTAAATTAGGTATAATAGACTTAACTATAGGTACTGCAAAAAGAGCTAAAGCTGCTGTCAAAGCCCCTGTATTTTTTGAAAGAAAACTAAATAAAGGAGTAAGAGCTGTTGCTGTAAACTGTTTTATACTATTCGCTAAATCATCAAAAGACTTTAAAAATTGATTAAGTACTAGAGCTTCCTTGCTCATTGTGTCACCTATTTTTGAAAACTTATCTTCTGCTTGTGTAAGAACTTCATTAGCAACAGCTTGACTTCTTTCAAAAGCATTTAGAGCAGAAACAGGTTTTCCGATTGTATCGGCATAATTTCTTGTAGCAGTATCTAAGCGTAAGATAATACCCAATTCGTCAAGAAGCTCCGGCTCGGCTTTTGTTACACCTCGAATTAAACGATTAAATGAGTCTGTCAAGTCTCTTCCTAATGCTAAAGAAGTGTTTTTTGCTGCTTCTCCTAGTCTAGTTAGCTGACTTGCACTAAGGCCTGAGGCCGTTCCAATGGCCGCAGCTTTTGCAGCTTCCGCATATTTTAGTTGGCCCGCGGTGGCATCAACAAGTGCATTGCTTATAGTTTTATAAGTTGTTCCTGTAACAGCGCCTAACCCTTCTTGTCCTTTTATTAGATTATTGAAGTCAAAAGAATTTTGTAAAAACTGAAAAGCAGCAGACAGGGCAAATACTTGAGCTGCAAGGGTTGCGTATGCAGGAACAAGTCCTCCACTCATGCCTTGTGCCATTTTTGAGAAGTTTTTAGTGCTATTTGAAGATTGCTTACTCGCTCCCTTCATAGCACGATCCGTATTCATAGCGCCTCTAGAGGTTTTTTCTAGTGCTTCATTCAGCTTCTTCGCGCTTACGGTAGCTTTCTGCATTTTGCCATTTACGACAATATCTATTTCAATTTTCTTTTTTGCCATTATCCAGATACATTATGGGTGTAGTTTTTACCACCGCTTTTAGCTTTACGCTCTTCTGCTTTTCGTTTTCTATCTGCTTCTTCTGCTCTATGATTCATTAATATTCGTTCATAGAGTTTCATAAAGTACATGGTTGTCTTAGGGTCTTCTACGCTATAAATATCGAATAATTGCGAGCAGTGAGACCAGTCTTTTCCACAATAAGTACCGGACATTCCTTCCCAGACATCTGAGAGAAGACTAAACATAAAAAATGCCACTTGAACCTCTGTCGGAAAACTCGACTCGGTAAGTGGCATCTTTTGGGGGTCAGGCTCTGTACCTAGTTGCTCGCATATCTCTAGATACTGATCCATAGACACGGGCGAAGACTGTTCTTTTACAAACCGAGCAAGTAAGTCCTGTATTAAGGTTACTTGCTCCCAGTAAAATTTTCTAGGTCTGAAACAGTATCAGTTACCCAAGAGTCAAAACTATTTGAATTTCGCATCAATAGTTCTGCATTGTCTTGAGTAAAAGGTAACTCGTCATCAGGTTTGTGAGCTGAAATATCCACCAAAAGAAACTCTTCTAAGTATGAAAATTTTAGTCCTGTCCATCCCTTGATAACTGCACCAACATACTCTTCCAGAAACTTATCTTCATCTAAGTTTTCCTCTGGTTGATGAGTACGCTTATTAAATTTTGTGCTAACACACTTCTTACGAAGTTTTACTAATTCATCTCTACCCAAATAACAAATATCTACACTAAACCCTTTGTACCCAGGGAAGTCAATAGATACTGTCTTACTTGGAGTTAATAAACTCGCTAATGAAACTGGAGCTGTTTTGGGAGTAACTGAATCTGTCATTATATATCCTTTTCTTGTTTTTATAAACAAGTAGGGGTTTTTACACCCCTACTTTTATTGTTATTAGTATAGAAGATCTCAACATAAAAGTCAAGAATTATTTTTCTATGCTCCTTTATACGTCAAGACAACTTCGTCTGTATCAGTAATAGTGCTTGGTAGCGCATTGAAATTAGTTTCAAGTGAAATAACATCCTCAATAGAGTGAGTAGGAATATCCACGTGAGCTGTTCCCATTGCAAGCTGCAAAGAAGGAGCAGCGGTTCCACCAACTTTAAATGTAAGCGCAAAAGAGTTAGTAACAACATTCGAAATTGCTTTAACATCTTCGAAGAAGTCACTAGACTTATTTGTTCCAGCAGTATCTTTCAACAAGTAACAAGTGAAAGATCCAGAAACGGCTCGACCACCTGTTACGTGACCAATCGGAGTATTTACCACGCCTAGTACTTCTGGAGTAATATAAGCAATGTTATTAGTAATCGTAATGCTTCCGCCAGTGAGAGTCAAGTCATAAGATGCTTCCAGCTCATCAGTACTATCGCCATCAGGATCTTGCGTAGTAGGTACAATTGTAAGCTGAGTTAGACGATTACGAATAAAGTTATCTGTAGCAGTAACATCT
>Ga0129327_10001644_pt1 | contig 13171 bp, 15 predicted proteins | sample CPBDNA_6_FD_111799 | JGI IMG/M metagenome (GOLD analysis project Ga0129327, IMG submission 111799) | Freshwater to marine salinity gradient microbial communities from Chesapeake Bay, USA - CPBay_Spr_31_0.8_DNA | ecosystem: Environmental > Aquatic > Marine > Coastal | place: USA: Chesapeake Bay... | reverse complement strand
CGGTGAATGTCCTTGATAGCTTTGTCGGCACCCGTCTGTCGTGTCTGCGATTTCTGTCTCATCTTCATTCCCCTTCGGGTCATTACGATGAACCAGAAATCCTCTCTTATGCAATCCCGCTAATCTGTCCCATAGGCGCTGACGTCAAACAGTCTTTTTTCGTTGGAAAATATCTCCCCTCATAACTATCGCAGTTCTGTTTTTTCTTACTTGGGAGATTTCTACGGGGATATGAATATGCACGTTGGGATAGTTGGTTCGTTTATCCTGTGATGGTAAAGATTTCTTTATCTCCACATGGTTACATTTGATAAATCGTGCATCGCCAGATCTCATTCCTGTGTTTGCAAGAACCAATATGAAATCTCTGCATAACTGATGTTCATAGATTGCTAGTTCATCGATAACATCTTTAAATCAAAGCATGGGTTCATTTTTAAAAAATAAAAATTATGCAATCCATACCCCATTCATGGCACGTAAACTTAATTAGACATAACTGTTTAATGTAAGGAGTTCGATCATGAAATTAACATTATTATCAAGTTTTATATTTTTACTTGTTTCACCTGCAATTGCAGCAGACGTTTCAATAGATATGCTCAGTAAGCAAGGTAAGGAAAGAATGGTATTTTCTGAAAGTATTGTAGAAATAAACGTTGGGGATACAATATTTTGGAAAGCAAAAGACAAAGGACATAACGTTGAATTTATTAAAAAAAATGGTGTCCCTGATGGTGTTAAGAAATTTAAATCAAAATTAAGTAAAGATACTCAATTTACTTTTGAAGTTCCAGGAATATACGCATATTGGTGTTCACCACACAAAAGCGCAGGAATGATAGGTTTTGTGATAGTTGGAGGTGATAAAAGCAATATAGAAACCATAAAAACTGTAAAGTTTAGAGGTCAATCAAAAAACCTCGCAAAAAAACTTATTGCTAAGATTGGAATGTGAAAACTATCTCATTAATCTCCACCACTTCGTGAGTCGGAAAGATTTTTACTCACATTCAATAGAAACACCACTATTTTCCTTGTGAAATCAATAGGTTATATTTCTTTGTAACTGCTTTGTAAGTCATATAACCTATTGATAATGCTTGATATTATACGATATCGCAGAAACTTTCACAATATCATCATTTTACGAAGACAAATGTATTTTATTAGGGAAATTCACTTTACCAAATTACGATAACAAATAGATTTACTGTATATATATTGGGGATAATCATATACTTTGTAACTTTTTTTGATTATCTAACGATATTATAAAATACCTATTTTGTAAGTTCGTTGTGTGAGTATTTCCATTTTATTTTACCATTCTCACCGTCGCCCTCCTTTGGTCGCAAAACCCAAACTTTTTTTACTTATTTGCACTTTTCAAGGTATGCGGTTGTCTAAATAAAAGGACAGTTCAAGTTTCCCAGACAAGACGATGGGTATCCTCAAAATCCTGTGACGTAATCGTATCCACCTTTGGATTACCTCGTTCATCGACAAAGAACGTGTAGGGGTAGTTTCCTACTCGATTGATAGACCACTCGATGTATTGAGGAAGACTTTCGCTACTGACTTTGGGGTAATGGACTTTCCACTCGTTGAATAAATCCTTGAATGATTTGCCTAACAGAGTTCCGCCACTCTTTACCTTATTATAGAGTTCATCGAACTTATTCAGTGCAACTTGAGTTGCTCGTCCTTGATTACTCTCACCAGTGCTTCCTCTGAAGTAACCCTTAGATGCAGTCAGAGGGACACGAATGCGCATCTGGAAGATTTCGTTGATGGAACCGTCTCTATTACCTCTTTGATAGAGAATAACAGACCCATCACCTCTCACATCAATCTTATTATTTACATCTGCCATATGTCACAATTCACAACGTCATTTCTGTGTGTATTGTGTGTATGATGTGTGTATGCGTTTTTGGAGTCAATTAGGAAATTGGCAAAAACCTAAGTCATTGTTTTTACAAAGAAAATTGGTGCGCCCGACAGGAGTCGAACCTGTGACCTCTGCCTTCTAAGTGCAGAGATGCAGGTCAATCGTGGACGCAACAGGACAGTAAGGCGTTGTATTTCAACAGGTATAAGTCCTACCTTGCCCTGTTTCATCCCCTAATGTATTACATACTTATTCCATACAAAATAAAAATGGAAGCGGTATGGCATTAAATCTGAGTAAAGTTGGCGAGAGAGAAAGGCTGAAGGTACAGCGTGAACCTCATTGGCAGCGGCTTCGCGCTGGCTGCTTTCTTGGCTTCCGTCAATCGAAGCGCGGCGGCACGGGAACTTGGATAGCCCGCGCCTATGACGTGGACGCCGGAAAGTATCGTGTGAAGTCATTGGGCGACTTCGGAAACCTCGTGGGTAACGAAAGGTTTGCAGCCGCCAAAAAAGCAGCTGAGGCGCTGGCAGACCTTGTCGAGTCGGGCGGCGAAGTCCGCGCTAAGATGGAAACCGTTGCTGATGCCTGTCGGGAATATGCCAAGACGCATGACGAAGCGGAATCACGCTTCCGTCGCTATGTTTATTTTGATCCTGTTGCAAAGGTGAAACTGGACAAGCTGCGCCGTCGCCACCTCAAGGAATGGCGTGAACGGCTAGAAGCGCAGCCAGCACTTGTTAGTCGCAGAAAGGATGGTGAGACAGTCTGTCGCAAACGTGCGCCATCAACCGTCAACCGTGACATGGCGGTATTGCGGGCTGCGCTGGCCACGGTTTTATCTCCCGGCGCACCGAATAGCGAGGCAGCATGGCAAGAGGCATTGAAAGCCACGCCTAATGCCAATGGGCGTCGAACGCTTTATCTAGACCGTGATCAACGCCGGAAACTGCTGGAGGTGATCGACGTGGAGGCGGCGCAGTTTGTTCGCGCGTTATGCCTGTTGCCGTTACGTCCCGGCGCACTTGCCGGGATTGCAGCGGGGGACTTTGATAGCCGCACATTGGAACTCACCATCGGCAAAGATAAGACCGGCAAGCCTCGGCGCATTGAGTTGCCGAAACACGCTGCGAGCCTCTTCGCTGCTGAAGCCCAAAACAAACTGCCTACTGCACCGTTGTTCATGCGCGCCAACGGGAAAGCATGGGACAAAAATAGCTGGAAGCTGCCAATAAACGCTGCTGCTGCCGCTGCCAAATTACCGAGTGGCACAACCGCCTATACCTTGCGGCACAGCACAATAACCGACCTTGTGAGGGCTGGACTTCCATTGCTTACAATAGCGCAAATCTCTGGCACCAGTGCCGAAATGATAGAACGCCACTATGGGCACCTTGCCAGCGATGCAGCGGTGAAAGCGCTTGGGGAGTTGGCGCTCTGATGGGTAGAAAAAGGCCAACTGATCCCGCGAAGTCCGCATCGAACTATACGATCGATCCCGATACCAATAACGTCCGGATTCAGCCGAGAGAAATGCTGCTCGATAGACTTCCCCCAACCGTTGGCCGGATCACGGCTTTCGATCAATTGCATGAGCACCTCGCAGTTGCGACGGAACTTTTTCAACATCATGGGGACGAAGGCCGAAATGGAGTCTACCGGTCTATGGAGTACCTCATCGAGTATTTAACGGCTCGGGGCATTCCGTACGCAACCTTACAACCGCTTACAGCGGTCATGGCTGCAATAGTCGATGCAGAGCGAGGAACAGAGAGCCCTATTTTTAAACCTACTCGAAACGTCAAGGGTGGCGCGCCTCCCAAGGCAGTTCTGAGAATTGAGTTTGAAGGGAAGCTTGCAACGATAGTGGAGTGTTGTGTTCGTCACTGTAAATCGAAAGGGAAGCGCCCTTATTTGAAGCCGGGCACTCAGCGTGCCGCCCTATTGATAAACAAATCGGCTTGGCCAGAAAGGGTGACAGCGCGGGAATTGCAGAAGTTGTTAGAGCGAGTTAAAGAGCAAGATCGATTTTCGCCTGACCGTATGGTGTACGAAACATCTATGTCGACTGAGGCGGCGCGCTCTAATCCGCTAGAATATGCGAAAACTTTGCTTTCTCATGAATGGGTTAATTCCGTTAAGAAATTTTCCATCTAACCCCCCATGTTCTCAGGAATCAAAACAGCGTCTGAATAGACCCTACGACGTCCCAGCAATCATGCCCGGACCTCGCAGGAGTATTATTCATGCAACCCATAACACTCACTATCCCGGATGCAGTAAAGGCAACCGGGATGTCTCGTACCTCAATCTATGAGGCGCTGAAACGTGGCGACCTTACGGCGAGAAAAGCGGGACGGCGAACGTTGATCTCATTCGCCGAACTTGAATCTTATCTCACCAGCCTCCTGACCTATCAGGCGGGGGCACAATAAATGGTAGCGCAAATCCAAAACGCTGGACGAGAAACGGATGTTCGCAATTCGGAGCGCATCATCATCATTCTCGATGAAACAAAAAAATCGGCTTTGGGCGCTGATAATGGACAATGGATAGTCTATAGACGCCGAAAACGGCGAGACCACAGTTATTGGAACCCAATAAGCTTCATTGCTTCAAGCAAGGCGATCCTTACCCGCGTCTTGCGGGAAAAGGGCATCCAACTCACTTCAGAGGCTCAAGATTTTATCGATTCTATGCCGGGTAGCTTCAGGGAATGGCAAAACACGTCAGTTGATAGGGCCGAGCTAACTTCAAAACTTGGAGAAAAAAAGCAAGCACTCCAAGGAACAAATGTTGAGTATCTGCGGGCTTTAGACGACGTGCGCAAGCATCAGGCCAACGATCCTACTTTATTAGTATCTACCTCTTTAATCAAAGGCCGTATCCGATGAATAGGGCCAAGCCAAACAAACACATTCATCTCAACGCGGCAGAAAACATAATCCAAGCGGTAGGCTTCTCTAACCAGATTGGTTTCCCACTAAATCGCTTCCTGACAATCAGCTGGGAACACACACAAGCCGTTGGACGTGTCCATGACGTCCAAGGCCAATTCCTTGAGCGCTATATGAAGTGGATACGTTATTACAGATCAACAGGTGCTTATATCTGGTCAATCGAACAAGGCCGAGTTTGGGGATGTCATTCGCACTTTCTGATCCATGTTCCGCCGAAATTATTTAGGTCCTTTAAAAAGATTGCACCTAATTGGATTGACGGAGACGTGGACCAGAGTGGCCCCGCCAAGACCTTCGATATTCAAAAGATAAATTCAGGTTATGGCCTTGCTCAATTGAACCCGTTGAAAGGCGTGACGCGCTATCTACTTAAGGCGGCAAACGATGAAGCTGCAGAAATATTATCAATCAGACAAGAGCCGCAAAAGGCTGGAATCGTTGTGGGTAAGAGGGTCGGAACTTCTCAAAATATTGGGCGTGGGGCTAGAGCCAAATGTTCTGAAAGCAAGGGGGCAAGTATATGAGCGCTGCTAAAACACCGACGAAACAACGAGGGCGTCCGTTTAAGCCGGGTAAGTCAGGCAACCCCTCGGGTCGCCCTGTTGGTAGCCGGAACAAAGTCTCGCTAGCAATTGAAGCGTTGTTGGATGGTGAAGCCGAGGCGCTCACTCGGGCCTGCATTGATAGAGCCTTGGGTGGCGATATAACGGCCCTAAAGCTGTGCATGGACCGTATCTGCGCACCAAGGAAAGACGGTCCTATTAGTTTTGAGGTGCCAAATATGGAGAGCGCTTTTGACGCTGTACAAGCGATGGCAGCTGTCATGACGGCTGTTGTGGGCGGCAATATCACACCGTCAGAAGCTCACACCTTGGCAGGGCTAATCGATACGTTCCGTCGCACAATTGAAACAAGTGATATCGACAAGCGGGTAACTGAATTGGAGGCCGTGAAACGATGAAAAACCTAACCAACCGAATAGCCAGTCTTGAGAAGTCCAGAGGCATCCAAGAGACCAGACCCGTCTCTGTTCACTTCGTCTCCACACCCGAGGAAGCCCGCACCGGCGACCCTAACTCTCCAGCTGGAATGTGGGGGGGTGGCAACGGTGCTTGGCATATCTATAAGGCGCCGGGGCAGTCTCAGGATGATGCTCTGCATGCTGCTGGGATTGATACGGAAAAAGATAATGTAATTATCTGGCCCCCGGCTGGTCCCGAATCTGATGACCCTAAACGCAGCACTGTTGCTATCTTGTAGCTAGATGGCTCACTTTTGGTTAACTTCACAGCCACAAGAATAATATGAGAAATATTTTTTGATCCAATGACGCTCGCCTTAGGTTCATCAACGGACCTTGGCATTCCCGCCTGATAATGTCTGCTTGCACATCATAACCAGACGAAATGCAGTGGCCCATAGCTGGTCTGCTTATAGCCACAAGCTGACTCCCACGGACCCAGGGGTTCGTGAGGGTCGGGGATTGAAGTGTGCAGCAACAATCCCGTGCAGAGACAGAGCCTCTGCATCTTTAATCTATCAGATGGTTTTATGCGGATACGCACAGCATTAGTGATTAAAAAATAATCAAAAAATATCAATGGCTATTAATTAATCAGATTTGATGTAGGCAATTTTAAGTTTATGAAGTTTGTTAATGCTGATTCACATATCGATATTACAAATTCATCAAAAATAACAATGCATTAAAAGATTATTGCGCATTAGTTCATCGCTACCTTCAAATTTGGCCCGCTTCTTGTATTGAGTTGTTGCAGTGCAGCAACAATTCTATTGAGGAGAGATTACAATGCAATTTTCTATAAAGTCAGTCGTGGCTGCGGGCGCACTCGCAGCGACAATGACAATGAGTACAGCGGCTTGGGCTGCTGACACGATCAAAGTGGGTATTCTTCATTCACTTTCTGGCACCATGGCGATCAGTGAAACAACATTGAAAGATTCGATGTTGATGCTGATTGAAGAGCAAAACAAAAAAGGCGGTATTCTTGGTAAGAAACTCGAAGCTGTTGTTGTTGACCCGGCTTCTAACTGGCCCCTTTTTGCTGAAAAAGCGCGTGAATTGATCTCAGTAAATAAAGTCGATGTGGTTTTTGGGTGCTGGACCTCAGTATCTCGCAAATCCGTATTGCCGGTCTTTGAAGAACTGAACAGCGTACTTTTCTACCCTGTTCAGTACGAAGGTGAAGAAAGCCAGAAGAACGTTTTTTACACGGGTGCTTCACCAAATCAGCAGGCCATTCCTGCGGTTGATTATCTCGCTGCTGAAGGTGTGGAGCGTTGGGTGCTTGCAGGTACGGACTATGTCTACCCACGTACCACCAATAAAATTCTTGAGGCATACCTAAAAGATAAGGGCGTTGCCGCTGAAGACATTATGATCAATTACACGCCTTTCGGTCATTCCGATTGGCAGACCATTGTGTCAGATATCAAAAAGTTTGGTTCTGCAGGTAAGAAAACAGCCGTTGTCTCTACAATCAACGGCGATGCTAACGTTCCTTTCTATAAGGAACTAGGCAACCAGGGCATTAACGCTGAAGATATTCCTGTTGTTGCGTTCTCGGTTGGCGAAGAAGAACTCGCTGGTCTTGATACCAAGCCATTGGTTGGTCATCTCGCTGCATGGAACTACTTCATGTCAGTTGAAAGTCCTGAAAATGCTGAATTCATCAAGAAGTGGAAAGCTTTCACGAAAGATGAAAAGCGTGTTTCAAACGATCCAATGGAAGCCCATTACATCGGTTTCAACATGTGGGTTAAGGCAGTTGAAATTGCCGGAACAACGGATGCAGATCCTGTGATCGACAGCATCATCGGCGTATCAGTGCCAAATCTGACAGGTGGTCATTCAACAATGATGCCGAACCATCATATTACGAAACCGGTTCTTATTGGTGAAATCCAAGGTGATGGTCAATTCGAAATTGTTTCATCGACTAAAGGTCTTGTCCCTGGTGATGCATGGTCTGACTTCCTGCCGGGATCAAAAGATCTGATCAGTGATTGGCGCAAGCCGATGTCATGCGGCAACTTTAATACCAAGACTGGCAAATGTGGTGGTCAAGGTAGCTAATAATCATGTGTGTTGGGGGTGGCATTTATGTCATCCCCATCCGCTATTCAAATTTTTAATCCCATGCGAATTACAGGCTACAAAAAATGACCACGCTTTCGCGTAAAGCATATTTCGCAATTTATTTTTTTATTTTTACACTCATAACACCGATGGCATCCTCATTTGCGGACAATATCGAGGCGCAGATTAATGCGCTGGCGCAAGGCGGTTTTAGCGACCGTGCAAAAGTAATTAATGCACTCGCCGAAACGGGCGATACACGTGTCGCACCTGCTTTAGATGCTCTCGCCAATGGGCTTTTATATGTCCAAAAACTTGGCGGAAAAGTTGTTATAATCGAAAAGGCTGGCAGCAATTATAAACTTACTGATCCGATTACTTTGGAATCTTTGGGCGAAGAGCCAAAAGGGGCCTTTAGTAAGATCAAGGTCAACAATCGGCTACGTCGCGGTGTTCGTGATGCGCTTGGCGGCCTGCGCCTTCGGTCTAAATACCCGGCTGATCGTCAAGCTGCTGCTGAAGATGTTTTTAAATCGAGAGACCCCGCTGCTATTCCACTTTTGGATGCAGCACTCAAGACAGAACAGGACGCTGAAGTGCGCAAGGTGATGCAGGAAGCACGCGCCACAGCTGTACTTTCCAGCGATCAAGAAGCCGCGTCTAAAATGAGCGCCATAGAAGTGCTGACATTGAGATCTGGTCGTGATTCACGTTCTATCCTGCTCAGGTTTGCCGAAAGTGCAGAAGGCGACCTGAAACAAGCAGCTGAAAAAGCCGCCGTAACGATTGAAGGCGCCCTTGCTGCCTGGGCGACGGCGCAAAACATCTGGTACGGGCTATCGTTGGGGTCTGTTCTGCTTTTAGCGGCGATTGGGCTCGCAATCACCTTTGGTGTCATGGGGGTCATTAACATGGCCCACGGCGAAATGGTCATGTTGGGTGCCTACACGACATACGTTGTGCAGGATATTATCAGACAGTCATTTCCCCACATGTTTGAGGTCTCGTTACTGATCTCAATCCCACTCGCGTTCATCGTTGCCGGTGGTGTTGGCGTCGCAATTGAGCGCGGTATTATTCGTTACTTGTATGGACGCCCGCTTGAGACACTTCTTGCGACGTGGGGAATTTCCTTGGCGTTGCAGCAGGCAGTACGTTCGATCTTTGGCCCAACCAATCAGGAAGTTGGCACACCTGAATTTATGTCTGGTGCATTTGAGATTGGCCAGATGACGATCACCTATAACCGGCTATATATCCTGGTCTTTGCGATCATCGTTCTGCTTGCCCTCATGCTTTTGATGAAGAAAACATCGTTTGGTTTGCAAATGCGTGCCGTCACACAAAACCGCGGCATGGCTGGGGCCATGGGTATCCGTACAGACTGGGTGGATGCAATGACATTCGGTCTGGGATCAGGGATTGCTGGGATTGCTGGTGTCGCATTGAGCCAGATCGACAACGTGAGCCCGAACCTTGGGCAGTCCTATATTATCGATAGCTTCATGGTGGTGGTATTCGGTGGTGTTGGAAACCTCTGGGGTACGTTGGTCGGCGCAATGACGCTAGGAGTTGCGAACAAATTCCTGGAGCCGTATGCAGGTGCTGTGTTGGGTAAGATCGTCGTGCTTGTATTCATCATCCTGTTTATTCAGAAAAAACCGCGGGGCATGTTTGCGCTTAAAGGTCGGGCTGTAGAGTCATGATGACACAATTCATTCAGCGTGCACTCGGGCCACGAACATACATCTTTATAGCTATCGTCGCCGCGATTGTGATTGGCGTCGGAATCTTGAATCTGACCTTGCCCGTAGACCATGCACTCCATGTTTCCACGTATGTTGTCTCGTTGCTTGGAAAGTATCTTTGTTACGCCTTGCTCGCCCTTTCCATTGATCTGGTTTGGGGGTTTTGTGGTGTCTTGTCATTAGGCCATGGCGCATTCTTCGCGTTGGGTGGGTACGCAATGGGGATGTACTTAATGCGCCAAATCGGGTCGCGAGGCGTTTACGGGCATCCCGAATTGCCAGATTTCATGGTGTTTTTAAATTGGCAGGAACTGCCTTGGTATTGGTATGGTTTTGATCAGTTTTGGTTTGCGGCACTGATGGCCGTTCTGGTACCGGGCTTACTTGCCTTTGCGTTTGGATGGTTTGCGTTCAGAAGTCGCGTCACCGGTGTGTATTTGTCAATCATTACCCAGGCCATGACATTCGCATTGCTATTGGCTTTCTTCAGAAATGACATGGGTTTTGGCGGCAATAACGGCCTCACAGATTTTAAAGAAATTTTGGGCTTTGATATTCAAACTGATTTCACGCGGTTTGGGCTTTTTGCTGCGAGCGGGCTCGCATTAATACTTTCGTTCTTAATGGCCCAAGCCATCGTTTCTTCAAAGCTTGGTAAAATTCTGATCGCTGTGCGTGATGCTGAAAGTCGAACCCGTTTCCTTGGATATAAGGTTGAGAAGTACAAACTTTTTGTCTGGACAATCTCGGCCATGATCGCAGGGGTCGCTGGCGCACTTTATGTGCCACAAGTTGGCATTATCAATCCATCAGAATTCTCCCCCGCCAATTCTATTGAAGCTGTGATCTGGGTTGCTGTCGGTGGGCGTGGCACGCTCATTGGTGCTGCGCTTGGCGCAGTTCTAGTTAACGGTGCCAAGACAATCCTTACAGGGGCATTTCCTGAAGTTTGGTTGTTTGCCCTTGGTGCATTGTTTATTGCGGTCACGCTGTTCTTGCCGAAGGGAATTTTGGGCTTAGCCAATCAATTGATGGTAAAATATAAAGCACGTGAAGCGACGAGAGCACCCACCAAAACACAAGAGGCTGATTAGCATGACACAGCTTGGTGACACACTCTTGTATCTAGATAACGTCTCTGTCAGCTTCGATGGCTTCAAGGCGTTGAATGGCCTGTCGCTATACGTTGCCGAGGGTGAAATGCGCGCCATCATTGGCCCTAACGGTGCGGGCAAAACAACAATGATGGACGTTATCACGGGCAAGACGCGCCCCGATGAAGGCATCGTTGCTTTTGGCCAATCTACAGATCTCACAAAACTTGATGAAGCATCAATTGCTGAACTTGGTATTGGCCGAAAATTTCAAAAGCCGACGGTTTTTGAAGGTCATACTGTTTATGACAATATCCTCCTGGCACTCGACCGCCCTCGTGGCGTTCTAGATACTTTACTCGACATCAGCGGCATGACAGATCGAACACGTATCAAAGAAATTCTTGAGACCACGCGCCTATCATCACTACAAGATGACTTTGCTGCAAACTTGTCGCATGGACAAAAGCAGTGGCTGGAGATCGGCATGCTTTTGGCACAAGACCCAAAGTTACTTTTAGTCGATGAACCTGCAGCAGGTATGACTGATGCCGAAACAGCAGATACGGCACGCTTGCTTAAAGAGATCGCTAAAACCCATTCCGTTGTGGTTGTCGAACACGATATGGACTTCGTTCGTGCACTGGATGTGAAGGTCACGGTACTGCACGAAGGATCAGTGCTGGCTGAGGGCTCACTTGACCAAGTTAGTGCTAATCAGGACGTCATCGACGTATATTTGGGGCGATAGAAATGCTGAACGTTGAGAAAATTGATCTATTCTATGGTGCAGCAAAGGCGCTCAAAAGTGTTTCCATGATGGCAGAGCCTGGAAAAGTCACCTGCGTGATGGGGCGTAATGGTGTAGGAAAAACCAGCCTTATGCGGGCCGTGGTTGGCCAGCAGCGTGCAGCGCGCGGTTCCGTAATTTGGGAAGGTAATGACATCTCAAAGATGCCCGTCTTTGAGCGCGCCCGCCAAGGAATTGCCTTCGTGCCGCAAGGGCGAGAGATATTTCCATTGTTGAGTGTGGCGGAAAACCTTGAAACGGGATTCGCTTGCCTGCCCCGCAATGACAGACACGTGCCAGTCGAAGTGTTTGAATTGTTCCCTGTGCTCAAAGATATGCTGCGTCGCCGAGGTGGTGATCTGTCTGGAGGACAGCAGCAGCAGTTGGCGATTGGCCGGGCACTTGTCACACGCCCGCGTTTGTTGATCCTTGATGAGCCAACCGAAGGAATTCAACCGTCGATAATTCAAGATATCGGTCGCGCTATATCGTATCTCCGTGACAACGGTGACATGGCTATTGTTCTTGTAGAACAGTATTTTGAGTTTGCACGTGACCTCGCTGATAGCTTCACTGTGCTGGATCGGGGCGAAGTTGTCGTCTCGGGAAATAAAGCAGATATGAACGAGACCGATGTTCGACGACACCTCACCGTTTAGTGTTCAGAAAGATCAAAGTACGGTTGTGCTCCAGCGCACAGAAGGCCGTGCGCGTTGCACATTTAAACTGCGCGATCAGCAAACGGTGCTGGATGATTTGATGCAATCAGGTTCGTTCAAAGTAAGATTCCCAAAAATGGAGAAGGGGTATGCGCCTGAGGCGGTGCTTTTGAATACTGCTGGTGGGTTAACCGGTGGTGACATGCTCTCGTTTGAAGGTGGCCTTGCAGCATCGACAGCTGCTGTTTTTACTACACAGGCAAGCGAGAGAGCCTACCGGGCATTGTCTGGTGAGGCGCATGTTGTGACAGCATTAACGGCAGGTGAGGGCAGTCGTCTCGAGTGGCTCCCCCAAGAGACTATCTTGTTTAATGGATCAAGGTTAAGCCGTACGTTTGATGTTGATCTTGCAGATGATGCAAAATTACTGGCACATGAATCCATAGTTTTTGGCAGAACCGCAATGGGTGAAGTTGTTGATCATGGGTACTTTTCAGACTTCTGGCAGGTCCGCCGAAATAATAAATTAATCCATGCTGATACAGTACGTCTGGATGGTGAGATTTTAAAAACGTTGTCGCGTGCTGCAACTGTGAATGGCGCGAACGCAATGACGACAGTGCTTTATATCGGTGCCGATGCGTCGGAACGATTGCGGTGTATCCAGGAATTTATCTCACGTATTTCTCCGGCTGATGGTGTAGCTGGTGTAAGCGCTTGGTCAGGTAAATTGGTATTCAGAGCTGTTGCGACGGGAGGTGCCGCATTGCGGTCCATCGTCCAGCCGCTTTTGGTCGACCTTCGTGATGGGCGTGAGCTCCCGCGCGTTTGGTCAATATGAGACATATATTGAGGAGGAATTTATGAACCTTACGCCAAGGGAAAAAGACAAACTTCTTGTGTCGATGGCGGCGATAGTTGCCCGG
>Ga0129327_10001621_pt1 | contig 13268 bp, 9 predicted proteins | sample CPBDNA_6_FD_111799 | JGI IMG/M metagenome (GOLD analysis project Ga0129327, IMG submission 111799) | Freshwater to marine salinity gradient microbial communities from Chesapeake Bay, USA - CPBay_Spr_31_0.8_DNA | ecosystem: Environmental > Aquatic > Marine > Coastal | place: USA: Chesapeake Bay... | reverse complement strand
TCGCGAATGCGCTTCTTGTCCTGAGGGTTTTGCCCGCCGCCTCCTCCATAGCCTTGATTCATTTTAAAAGCGTCGTGGTCTTTCTTTGTCGTTTTGAATTGGTTTTGTTGACTTTTTGTTTTTTTTATGTTTTGGTGTTCGTTTGTTTGCTCGAAAAGAAAACTCTCGCGATGAAGGAAGAAGCAATCAAGCACCACACTTCAACTCTCCTCAGAAAAAAAAATAGAAAAAGTAGTTCTCCAATACTCACACAATCATCATGTTAGGCTTAACCATGCGAACGGCATCCTTAGTTGGAACCTCGGTTTCTTCCACGTCTACGAACAACAGAGGTACTTAATATCGTCGCGTCGCGTTTTTATCATATTTGGCGGGGAGAGTGCGCGTGAATTTACGCGAATTTTTTAGTCGTCGTCGTCTCCTCAAAAGAGGGAGGCAGAAAGAGATTTTGCCTCTCTCGCGTTCACTGTGTGGAGCGGAGTGAGAGCAGGAAGCGGTTTTTGAGTGCAAGAGTCCTCAGAAATGGTATTTTCGCATCCGGGAATGACTGTATATCGACGATTCCGTGGTCGCGTGTGAGGTTGCACGCGCAAAACGTGGGAATTTGGGAGGCGTAAAAACCTCAACATTCTATCCTCGTCGTCGTCCTCCTCCTCCTCTCGTCCTTTTCGTTTCAAGATGAAAGAAGAGCAAAAGCTCTCTTTTTTAACCTTTCGGCGGAACGAGACACTCACCTCTCTTTCTCTCTCTCTCTCTAAACTTTACAGTTGCGCAACAACCGAAACAAAAATCGGCTCCAGGCGTTGCTTTTGCGTTCAAAGGCGCGTTCCAAACAGAAATCAACGTCGGCGAAGGTGAAAACGGAGAGGCTGCGTTGAGACGTTTTCGCAAACAAGTCATGAACTCTGGTCACATCAACGAGGTCAGAAGACGACGATACTTTGAGAACAAACAAGACATTTTGAAGCGAAAACAATCCACGCCGAGAAAGTTGAAAGGGCCAAAGCCGAGAACCGCGGCGCAGGCGATAGCGGATAAAGAGGCGGGGCGAGAGGAAGGACAAAGACCGCAGAGACGATTCAACCGCCCGGGCGACGATAAACAACAACAGTAAGTTTGAGTTTTATGCGTCGAGTACTCTGTTGATTTGAAGAGACAGTTTCGTCTTCTTCTTCTGAATCATTCATCTGTTTAAAATTGAGTTGTAATAAACATACCTTTTAGTTCTTATATATATTTTTACACACACGCGTTCACGCGAGACCTCCAACCTCCCCCAACAAGGAGCAATTTACACGCACTGCTTCTTCATTTTTTCAACTTTCATTATTATTATTGATAGTATTATGAATACTATGCTCTCGTTCGTCCCAACAAGAGGAGAGAGTATCATGCGAACAGGTGAAGGTGGGGGTGGTCGTGGTAGTCGTCGTCGCCACTTTTGCTTCTCTTCCTCCTCCTCTTCTTCTTCGAGGAAGTCAACAACGAGAACATTATTTAAAATCAAAGAGAAAAGGACGACGACGACGACGGCTATGAAAGGAGGCGGCATATTTCTAGACGATAGTGGGAGAGGAAAATGCATCGCGAATAATAAAAGTGGTAATAGCAGCAACAGCAGCAGCAGAGACGCGCTTCTCGACGAGTTTGATGGAGGAGGAGGAAATGTTTTTGGTGGAAGCTCAGGCGGAAGCGGTTGGAACAACAACAACAACAACAACGAGAACGAGAACGAGAACGAAGACGAACGGCATAGCTCGTCGATGGCGACGCGGTTTCTGCTTTATGCGATGGCCACGTCTGCACTCACCGTCGTGCCTCTCGCGAACGCGAAGGGCTCGACGAACGCCGCCGCGAATAGAATGAAAGCACAAACTGAAAAGGCGTTTCAGTCGTTACCGTCGAAAGCGAAAGACTTCTTCGTGTCCATGTTGTACGGTTTCGTCATTTTCTTTGGCGTTAAAATGGCGTTAAAAAGTTTCTTCGCTCCAGTCGCGTTGTTTTCTTTCACCATGTTCGTTTTGCACAAGATGAAAGTCCTGTCGTTTGGACCGATGGACATGTATGAGAGTTGGGTGCGACCGTACTTACCGAGAGAGTTTCAAAAAGACAGTTTCGCTTTCCTCCGCGGCGCGGATACGATGTCCGAAAAATACACCAAGGCGTTCTGGTCTGCCGCGCACAGAATCTTGCCGGCGTGTAATTCTTCCCACGGCGAGAAGGCTTTGATTCTGGGCATGCTTGTGGCCGGTTTAGTTTAAGCAGTAGTAGATGTAGTAGTAAAAACAGGATTTCTTTCTTTCAACAAGTGTCTGTTTCTGTTGTTCACTTTTTACCTCAAATTTTTCTCCTCCATTCCTCAGTGTCAGTGCAGAGGCCTGCACACGCATCAACTAGATGTCAAAGAAGAAGTCAAAGAAGAATAAAAGTTCCCAAACACAACAACAAACAGATAACACAAACAACCAGCGACAAAATCAGCCTCTCTCAGCATCGTTATTGGGTAAACCTGCGAGTGGGAACGTGGAGAAGAACAAGAAGAATAAAGGGAAAATGAATTACAACAACAACAATAATAATTACTACGGAGGAGGTGGTGGCGGTGGTGGAAACTACGGAGGAGGATACGGAGGAGGATACGGAGGAGGATACGGAGGAGGGTACGGAGGAGGGTACGGGGGAGGATACGGAGGAGGATACGGAGGAAGAGGAGGATACGGGAGAGGTGGATATGGCGGCAGAGGATTTGGAGGTGGTGGCGGCCGTGGTGGAGGAGGTGGCTTTTTCGGCCAAAAGCAGAAAAAAGTAAAAGTGATACCGGAGAAGAAAATAGCGTACGGGAAGCAAATACGACGAGAGATGGACACGGGGCAGATTTCCCAAGCGTTCGTGTGGTTTGCAAAGTACACCACGGAGAAAATTAAACCGAAAATGGGGAACATTTTGCAAACCGCCAAATCTGGAACGGTGGACGAGGAGACGCACACAAAGTTGATTTTGAGATTGTTACAGGCGAATCACGCGAAACACGCGGCGTTTGTCGCCGAGAGCATGTCAAACGATAACTTCAAAATGTCGTTGAAGAAATTCTGCGAGATTTTAATGTCTGTGCCGTGTAGGTGCGATGTGGAAGACGCGAAGAAGCTCGTCAACGCCTTGTGTCCTTTGACGAAAGTCGTCGAGCACTCGGACGCCGCGACGGCGGGGTATTTCACGAAAAACGCGCGCTTGTTGTTGACAGAATTTTGTGAGGAGTCTACGCAAATTTTAGAGAGGATAGCGAAAAGGCCGCCGGCTGCGACTGATCTCGTCGCCACGGCGTCGACGTGGAAAGGTGGAAGGTTGTGTCTGTCGACGAAGCCGCAGGTTGGGCCGGACGGTGTCACGAAGATTCCAACGCCAATGTCGTGTTTACAAGGCCAAATAAATTTGGACGGGAAGCGCATTTTATCCGGCGGGGATTCCGTGCTGGTTCGCAAATACGTGTCACCGCCGAAAGCTATACCCCAAGTGCGGTCGTTCGAATCCTTGCCGGATTTATCCCCGGAAGCGGCGGATATGTATAAAGAGACGAAAACGATGGGTGATGGTATTACTTTAGCTGAGAAGCAGCCACCACCACCGCCGCCTGCGCCGGACTCGTCACTCAAAGCGTCTGCGACGGCGTTTGTTCCGAAGGCACCACCATTACCAGTCGCGCCGAGACCGCTCGATGCGCCTGAGGTTGAATTCGAAGAGTTTGAAGGCATCATTGAATTTGTAAATTACGAACAAACGGAAATTCACATCAACTTGGACCACGGCGAGGTGAAAGATATCATCGGTGAAGGATGGAGCGTCGACAAGTTAGCGAACAGAGTTTCGTTTTCAAGACAGGTTGGAGCGATGCGAGATTTGCTCGAAATCGTCGATCCGACGAAGAAAGCAAAGTGCACGACGAACCCGGCGTTTCGAAAAATTTTAACCGCTGGATTCCAATACTCTGAACACGCGGAACCGGACGAAATCGATGCAAACAAAGGAGGCGTGACGCATTTAAACGAAATGAAACGCAGTTCATCTTTTGCGGAAGGTTTAGAGTCCATCGAAGAAGAGGAAGTGGCAAACCTTTGCGCGGAGGTAAACGGCGGAAGATACGAACACGTCGTACGAAACGTCACCAGACAATTCAACTTGAACGAGTCGCAACAACGGGCGGTATCGGCGACTTTAGAGCGCCGATTAAGTTTAATACAAGGACCTCCGGGTACTGGGAAAACGCACACGTCTGTTGCCATCGTTCGCGGACTGATAGATATAGGCAGAGGACCAGTACTGTGTACTTCTGATAGTAACACCGCGGTGGACAACTTAGTGGAAGGCTTGGCGCGCGCGGGCGTACGCGTCGTTCGAATCGGTCGTACCGAAGCCGTTCGTCAAGATCTTGCGATGTATCAAATTGAGAATATGGTTCCACCTGGATGTACAAAGCACGAAGCGTACGAAGCACAAATCAGAGCCGTAAGATACGCGCAAGCCGTGTGTTGCACGTGCGCTGGTTCCGGTAGCGACTTCTTGGATCGGATTAGTTTCTCCGCGGTGATGTTAGACGAAGCCTCTCAAGTCACGGAGCCGATGAGTTTAGTGCCAATCTCGAGAGGATGTCAACAGCTTGTTTTAGTTGGAGACCATAAGCAGTTACCGCCGACTATTTTATCTCGAGAAGCCGAGCTTGGTGGATTAACGCTTTCCATGTTCGATCGACTCGTGTCCTTAGGGGTTGTGCCGTACATGCTCGACACGCAGTTTCGCATGCACCCGGCTTTGGGTAAATTTCCATCGGACGCGTTCTACGATAAACAATTGAAAAACGGAACGCCTCGAGCGATGCGACCAACACCAATTGGTTTCAATTGGCCACAGCCAAATGTTCCTATTTGTTACATCCCAACGCACCCGACAAACGCGATGGAAAACAACGACTCGAATTCGTATTCCAACAGAGCGGAAGCAGAGTTAGTATTGGCGTATTTGCGTGGTTTCTTATCCGCGCAAGAATTACGACCGAAAGATATTGGGATTGTTACCCCGTACGCTGCACAAGTTCGTTTGCTTCGGCAAATGATTCGCCGCGCCGGGATTCAAACCGGTGTCGATAGGAATACCGGCGAGTGCGGTATCGAAGTCTCCTCCGTCGATGGGTTTCAAGGACGCGAGAAAGAACTCATGATAGTTTCCACGGTTCGAGCAAATACGAACAGAAGTTTAGGTTTCGTTTCCGACCCGAGACGATGTAACGTGACGCTCACGCGAGCGAGAAGAGGGTTGGTTGTCATCGGGCATGAGAACACGTTGCGTTGCGACCGAAAGGTTTGGGGACCGTACGTCCAATGGATGATTGAAAGCGGTCTAGCTTTGGGCATACGAGGACGACAAGAAAAAATTGCGGAAGTGAACGCCATCGAATGTGATTTAGACGCCGTTTCGCGACCTTTCGCGTTGTGATATAGAATCCATTATTAATTACTATACGTTTGTGAAACAGAAACGTTTCTTCTTTTACTAATGTACACTTCTTTCTATCGTTGCATCTCTCTAATCTAAACACTGCTAAAGCTAAAAGTAAGCTCTCTTTTCACTATCTCGAGCATCTACTTCTGGTCGTCGTTTTGAGCTTCTTCTTCTTCTTCTTATTCGTCGTCGTCTCCTTCGTCTTCCTGTTGTGTTTGTTCTTTTTTCTTGGCTTTCTTTTGTTCCTCCCATTTCTTTCTCGCCCTTACCTCGTCTTCCTTCAACGCGGCGAACCAGTCGGCTTCGGCATCCCCGGACCAGTTATCGATCAAGTCGTTCTTATACTCTCTCTGCGTGTTCATGTGCGTCTTCAACTCTTGCAACAGTAACCCCTCGTAGAATTTCTTCCTCACGTCCACCGTGGTCTCCGTCGAAGGAAGATCCTTCGCCGGATTCATCTTCTTCTTCTTCAAAACTCTTCTTTTTTGTTTGTTTGTTTGTGGGGAGAAACAAAACCACCAATTTGATAAAAACAAAAAACTTTTGCTGTGTATTCATCAGAGTCATCTAAAATCTGTTCACGACATATACACAGTGAGTAAAAAGCAAGTGGTTTGCGAGATGATGACTGCTTTTGGGAGCATCGTCATCGCGACGACGACGACGACGACGACATCAAAACCATTTTACCCACTCCAACACCACGGGAGAAGAGGAGGAGGAGGAGGATCATCATCGACGAATTCATCAAGAAAATTTATCCACTTGGTGTCTGTTAGAAAAGAACAACAACAACAACAACAACAACAACGACGACGACATCGAGAACGTGCGCTAGAAACGAGATCGTCATCAGACAACCAGAATACAGTCACAAATACGAAAGGGAAAATGTTGAAATGGTCGGACATAGACGAGAAAACGAAGGAGTTACCGGACGCGTCCGTGGCGAAGAAGATGCAAATAACTGGTGTGCACCACGTGGCGATTATCGTCAAAGATATGCAACGAACGATGGATTTCTACCAAGGCATATTAGGATTAGCGATTAATCCTGCGAGGCCGAAAGATAAGTTACCGTACGATGGGGCCTGGTTATGGATTGGAGACGAGATGATTCACATAATGGAACTACCAAACCCAGATCCGGACGACATCGAGTCTCGACCGACGCACGGCGGCAGAGATCGACACTTTTGCATCGGATGCATGGACATACAGCCGCTGATGGATGCTTTAGATGCGAATAAGATTGAATACACGAAAAGTAAATCGGGCAGACCGGCGATATTCTTCCGAGATCCCGATTCAAACACGTTAGAAGTTGTCGAGGGGTTGGAATGGCGCGTTTAATAAAATCAATCGCACGACGATAATACGTAAATGATAAAGCAAGTCATATTTTTCACAATCTATACAAACGCGTTTGTACTTTACCGCACGCTTTCCCGCTCCGATCGATAGTACATGATTCTAAACTTATATCGTAACCTCTCACGTGTTCAGTACTCTTTGCCATGCTAATGCGCCCTTTAATGCCCAACGCAGTGATGTTATCTAAGACGACCGGCTCGGGAAAATGTAACGCCGTTTGAACCCAGTGCGTTTTCGGTTCTTTCGGAGACGTGGAAAGGACGACGGGATTTTCTCGACAGAACCGGCTCGAAAATTCTGTATCGAACCACAAGGCGATGCCATAAATCGTTTGAGGTTCGTCTTTCGTCGCGTTCTCGAGCGCGTCGAGTTTGAATTCCGCGCTAAACTCGGTATCTTTTGCCGAACACTTACACAAATCGAGTCGTAAAATTTCCGTCTCGGTCGTTCCGATGTGTTTGCCTTCGATGTGTTTTACGACCGCCGTTGCCAACGCGTGATCTAATTGCTGAACGGCAACTTCTTTCATAGAAAATCCATACACGTCGTTCCAGAAATCGAAATCCACTGTCGCCTGTTTCGTAAATCCGGCGATTTTAATGCAACACACGTCCGGTAACAACGCGCCGTCCGGTTTTAAATACTTATCTCTGGCGTATAACACGGTATCCAACATGGACTCGAAGAATAAACCGTAACCCATCCATTCCGAGACAATAACGTCGAACGGTGCACCGCGTATAGAATCCATATCCTCGAGTTTCCCTTCGATGATTTCGACTTTTTCTCGTAAGTCGTTCGCCCCTACGTTCATTCGTGCAACGTCCGCAATCCTGTACGAACCGTCTACGCCGACGACATTTCTCGCGCCACCGTCTCGTGCGGCAAACATTGATAAGATACCCGTGCCGCATCCGACGTCGAGAACGTTTGCGTCGTTCATCAGAGTTGGATTCTTGGTGAGCGCATCTCTGTACGCATCCGTCCGCGTTTTATCGCTCAACATGTCTTTATGGATTTCAAAGTACGAGTACGAGTTGAAGTAAGAATCGTCTGAATCCCTCACTCTAGCGTCTGCCTCGTCTTCGTCTTTCTCTTGTTGAGTTCTTTTATCGAATCGATCGCTATCATCATTTGCATACCTTCTACTCGCGCAGTCGTCGTTCATGTTACGTGTCGGCGCCGACGATACGACGATTTTTTCGCCGACGTTCGCCACCGGCGCGAGCTTTTGCTTCTCTTCTTCTTCGCTAATCATCCCTAATTTTTCCATCATCTCGAATACTTTCAACTTGAGCGCCTCGTTCTCGCTTCGCAACGAAGATATCATCAACGACGATGCCGAATGTTCGTTTTGAGACGTAGAATCTCGTTCATCTTTGTTTGCTTTTTCCTCCTTCGTCGCCGCCGGCGCTCTTTCTTCGTCGTCGTCGATGCCGTAGACGTAGGATTCCCACTCGTACGTCAACGGGTCCGACCCACTCGCATCGACGGGCATCAGATACACGTCGTCTTTCCACGCTCCATCGTTGACTCTTGCAATCACTCGTTTTGCCAATTCCTTCTCGTCGTATTCTTTTTCATCTGATTCTTTGTTCTTGTTGTTGTTGTTCTTGCTGTTGTTTTTCGTTTCTTCCAAAACCATTTTACGCACAAAGTTAATCACTTTAATGACGTCGTAAAACTCCAATTCATTTTCATCGTCTTCTTCTTCTTCTTCTTCGCGGCCACTCCTCGATGGTTTCTCTCCTTCTTCTTCCTCTTCTTTACTTTTTATGAAAGTATTCTTCTTATTCAACGAAACGACTCGTCGTAAATCAAATCCAAAGTCAGTGGCGGCTCTCGTTAACGCCTCGTGTGCGTTCGAATACACTCTCTGAGAGAATAAACATTTTGTTTTCCGTTGCTCGGAGATTTCCACGAGAGACTCTTCGTCTTCTATCCACTCTCCAAAGTCTCCCTCTTCTCCTTCTTCTTCGTCTAAATCGTCGTCGTCGTTTTGCATGGTGGTGGTGGTGGTTTGGTGGTTCTTCTCTTTGTTGTTAAAAAAAGTGTCGATTTTTGACGACGAGAGTCCTTTCTCTTCAGTCGTGTGACGGCGCCTCTCGTTCTATCAACACGCAAAACACACAACACACACACGACAGAAAGAGAGAGAAAGAGAGCACGCAATAATATAGCAAAATAATAGTAGTAATTTCCAATACACATCATGTCTTCTTCCGGGGGGCGTTCTTCGGTTTTACCGACGACGACGACGTCGACCAAGCGCGCGAAAACAACCAACAACAACAACGACGAAAACGAAAACGAAAATCGTCACCTCCCTCGACAAAGAATAAATGTCATCGCGCAACTCGTGGATACGGATGGGAACACCGCCGGTCCTCAGCTGGATTTGCCGCACGATTGTACCTCGAAACAGTTGGAAGAGTTGCTGAACACGTTATTGAATAACACGGAAGAGAAAGGGGAGAAACTCCCGTACGAGTTTTACATTAAAGACGAAACGTTGACGACGGATTTAGGGGACCACTTGGAGAAAGTGAACGCGAGCATGGAACAGGTGTTGAAAATCGTGTACGCCCCACAGGCGTTGTTTCGAGTGAGACCGGTGACTCGATGTTCGTCCGCGATACCAGGTCACGCGGAAGCTATATTATCGGTATCGTTTTCTCCGGACGGGAAACATTTAGCGAGCGGGTCCGGCGATACCACGGTGCGTTTATGGAACCACGAAAGCGAGGCGCCAAAGACGACGTGTAAAGGTCACACAAATTGGGTCTTATGCGTGGCGTGGTCGCCAGATGCGCAGTTAGTAGCGAGTGGAGGGATGGATAACATGGTTCGGTTGTGGGACCCAGTCACGGGTGAATCGAAAGGGATTCTGAAAGGACATAAGAAACACATCGTAGGATTGAGCTGGGAGCCGACGCACGCGTTGAAATCACCAAACGACGTTCGATTCGTTTCCGCCTCTGCAGATGGGACGGCAAAAGTATGGAACGTGAATAAGAAAATACCTCTATTTTCGCTTTCTGCGCATTCTAGGGCGCTCTCTTCCGTGAAATGGGGCGGAGAAGGCTTGATTTATACCGCGTCGAGAGACACCACGGTGTACGCCTGGGACGCTAAAGACGGGAAAATTGTTCGACAGTTAAAAGGGCACGCGCATTGGGTAAATACGCTCGCGTTATCATCCGAATTCGCGTTAAGAACGGGTGCATTTGATGAAACCGGGAAACGAGAAGAGTCATTCGAGAAATCAAAAGAACGCGCGCTCGAACGATACAAAAAATTAACGAGAAACAAACCGGAACGTTTAATCAGCGGTTCTGACGATTTTACCATGTTTCTTTGGGAACCGTCGCAATCAAAAACGGCTTTGAAGCGATTGACTGGACACGTGCAACTGATTAATCACGTCATGTTCTCGCCGGATGGTAAGTACTTTGCCTCGGCGTCATTTGATAAAGCGGTAAAATTATGGAACGGCGATACCGGTGATTTCGTGTGTACGTTTAGAGGACACGTCGGCGCGGTGTACCAAATAGCTTGGAGCGCGGATTCGCGATTCGTGTTATCCGCATCCAAAGACTCGACGTTAAAAGTATGGAGCGTGCGTTTAAAGAAACTCGAACTCGACTTACCCGGTCACTCCGATGAGATTTACGCGTGCGATTGGTCGCCGCTAGGAACGAAAGGCGCGAGCGGCGGGAAAGATAAAATGTTGCGACTTTGGAAACATTAATATTTTGTTGCGCGTTTCACGTCGTCAGCGGCTAATAATTATATTAAAAAGAATTATAGAACTAGTAGTTAGTAGTAGGGAGGGAGCTAATTTATCAAATGATCTTTCAATACGTCTTGCAAATGTGCTCTGGCACGCTCCGCGGCTTCTTCTTGCAAGACTTTATCTAAATCAGACGAGTCCTTTGCGCTGGTTATGAACGCTTCCGCTCGAGCGTGCTGAGCAATAGTCGCTTCCGCGCGCAGTTCTTCGATGTGCTTTTGCTTCGCTTTTCTCCAAATATTTTGATGCACTTCGTCCCATCGATTAAAGCCTTTCGGTAAGTCCACGTCGTATACTTGCTTCTCCTCTTCTCCTGGAGCCAACGGCGGTGGCGGAGACGTTTTCAATGCCAACAAATTGTTCTTATTCAGCTCGAGCAAAGGACGTTGTTTCAAAACGTGTCCTTCGGTATCTACTCCTAACCCCGCTAACTCTGTGGGGTGCATGTACGATTTCAACTCGTCAAAGTGCCTGAAATCGGACGATGGCATGATTCTGATCGGTGTGCCTCGCGTTTTTGGGACTCCGTTCTCTCCGAACCGAAATCTTCTCGGGAGCAAGTCCGACGGTCTCATTCTCAGCGCTCCTCCGTTCGAGATGTTCCCGTCTTCTCCAGCAGCAGCTGCGAAGAAGAAAGAGTTCAACCCCGAGGCGAGTAACCAAAAAAGGGCGGTCAAAATGGCTAAAGTTGTCAACGGGTACTCCGATGCGCCCGACTGTCTATAAATGTATTGCACTCGCGTGTATACGGCGTTGGCGGAACAGTTCCCACCTTCGGAAAACGCCGCGAAGGTTGACGATGATGATGATGATGATGATGAAGCTTCTTCTCCTCCGCTCTTTTCTTTTGCATTCGTTTCTTTTTGCGTCGTTGTATCGTTTTTGTCCTTATCGTCGTCGTCGTCGTCGTCGTCTATGCCTAATTCCATCATCCGGAACTTTTGTTCCTCTCGATGACTCGGCATTGTTCTCCGATGATGATGATAATGATGATTAAACGACGAGCGCTGTTCTCTTCGAAGTTGTGTGAAATGGTGTAATTTGTGGATTACTTTTGTTGATTTATTTTGTTTGTGAGAGGAGAGAGAAGTCAGAAGTGAGAAGAAAACAACAAGAAATAGTAAGCACTCTGAAGAATGAAGAAGAAATCAACATTGGCGGCGTCTCTCTTTCTTTCTCTCTCTTTCGCGTGTGTGTATGTGTGTGGTATTACAATTACATGCTTGATTCTAATTTATCTTTGGCATGTATCCCGGAGGTGCGTCGCTGTCGACAGATTGACTCACCGCCGCCGACGACGGCGCCTTTCCTGGCATTGGAATAAATCCTTCGCCTTCGTCGGTGGTGCCATTAATCTCGTTCGTTCGTAATGCCATCGGTATGAAAACGGAGCGTGCCGTCGCGAGATCCATTCCAGCAAACTTTTCGTACCCCAACGAAGATTGCACGGCGATGTTCACGCCGTTTCTGCACTTTCCTCCGATGCACCTTCCAGCGGATGTTTCGCAGGGCCAATTTGAAGGCAGGTCATTCTTCAGGCTCTCGGCGATGGCGTATGCGCCGTTCCTACGGCAGTATTTCCCCGTGCACACTTCCAAAGTAGCGACCGGGATGATGCCTTCACCTAGGACAAGCGGTGAAAGTAAAGGACAGGCCCCTAACGACGCCAATCCAGCTGGTTCTTCAACTTCGTTGTCCGGAATGTTCGCACCCTCGGCGATTGCAGCTTGCGAAATCGTCGTTTTACCTCTCTTGTTCTTTTTCTTCTTTCCCATTCCGAGAGAAAGCATGGTGTTTTTCAATTTCTTCATGCCCTTTTTCTTCTTTCCGCCGCCGCCGCCGCCGCCTTTTCGGCGTCCTGCTCGCTCGCACTCTGAATCCGAGGAGTCGCTACTACTGCTACTGCTACTGCTACTGCTACTGCTACTACTGCTGCTGCTGCTACTACTACTACTACTACTCGAAGATGAAGACGATGAACTCCCTCCTTTTTTCTTCTTTTTCATCTTATACTTCTTCCTCGCCTTCATTCCATCGCTCCCCGAGGCGTTCAAGATTAAATTTTCCAGACCTCGCATAGCTTTCTCTCTCGCTTTATCCTGCTTCTTTGCCTTCTTCCCGCTACTTTTACTTTCAACTTTTCGAGCAAGCGAGGCTAGTGGATCTCGTCGTTTCCTTCTCGATGTTCCTTTTCCTTCATCGTCGTCGTCGTCGTCTGAGTCGCACACTTCTCCGTAGTGCACCACGTGGGAGTTGTCTTTGAAAATATTTTCACCTCCGACGAGAATGCCAGCTTCGTAAGAAGATCTCGTTTTCGTCGCCTGCGTCTTGGCGTCTCTTCTCGTCGTTCGCTTAGCGGTGAATGCTGCGTTTCTTTCATCCTCTCCTCTCGGTTCTCTTTGTTCGAGCGTCCCATCTCGAGCACTTATAAATCTTCTTCTCGTACTCGTCAATTTTATGCCAGCTGGATCGGTCTTCGTTCTTCTTCCTCTTCTTGGAATGGTCGCGGTGGTGGTGGTTGCACTGGCAGTGCGTGAGACCATCGCCGTCGTCGTCGTCATCACTATTTCCCCTGCGCTTCTTTATTGTGTGTGTGTGTGTGTGTGTGTGT
>Ga0129327_10001618_pt1 | contig 13280 bp, 9 predicted proteins | sample CPBDNA_6_FD_111799 | JGI IMG/M metagenome (GOLD analysis project Ga0129327, IMG submission 111799) | Freshwater to marine salinity gradient microbial communities from Chesapeake Bay, USA - CPBay_Spr_31_0.8_DNA | ecosystem: Environmental > Aquatic > Marine > Coastal | place: USA: Chesapeake Bay... | reverse complement strand
CCCTGCTCATCCTTGCGCCCATCACGAATGAATTGCTCAAGGCGCGCGACAATATAGTCAGCACGGTCTTCAGCTGTAGAACTTGATGATAACGTCGGTGAGTTTACAGGTTTTTGCATATAATTATGATAACCGCTTTTTCTTTCCAAAGTGTTAGCAAAAGATAAGGGCCCAGCAATAATGCTGAGCCCTTATATTCATTAGAATAACCTCGTATTTAGAGAGATTATTTTTTGTCTTCAAATAGATGTACATCGCGTTGTGGGAACGGAATGGAACATCCTGCGCTCTCAACAGCTGCTTTTGCACCTTTGTTGAGCGCCCAAAATGCGTCCCAATAATCCGCAGTGTTAACCCAACAGCGCATATTGATATTCACAGAGCTATCCCCCAATGACTTGATCATTGTTTCTGATGCAGGGTTTTTGAGAACAAGTGCCTGACCATCCATCAAGCTCTGCAGAGCCTTCTGAGCCACGTCCAGATCATCGTCATAAGCAACTCCAACAACGATATCGATACGACGTATTGAATTGCGCGAGAAGTTGGTAATCGTGGTGTTCCAAATCTGCGAGTTCGGCGCCATAATATAGATGCCATCTCCTGTTTTTAATTCACTGGTAAACAGGCCAATCTCAACGACCGTTCCGGACAATGAGCCTGCTGAAATGAAATCACCAACCTTAAATGGGCGGAGGATCAGCAGCATTACCCCAGACGCCACATTTGAAAGCGTGCCCTGCAATGCCAAGCCAATTGCTAAGCCAGCAGCACCAATAACGGCAATCATACTTGTTGTTTCAACACCAAATTGGTTCAGTACCGCAACAATGACAAATGCGAGAACAATCCAACGTACCAGGTTCGATAAGAATGGGCGTAACGTCCCATCCATATTAGGGACCTTGATGAGGGACTTATCTACAGCGCTTCGTATCCAACCAGCAATCATCCAACCAAGGATGAGAATAGCTAATGCGCCAATCACATCGATTCCATAAATTGTAACGATCTCAATAACTTGATCTACAACTTCTTGTACTTCTTTATCCATTTGAATTTCTCGCCATAAACATAATCTTTGTACTGAATATTCTAAGCCGCAGGAAGTCGCTCTTGCGCTTCAATAAGCTTCTCTCGGGCTTGTTGAGCTTCTGCCAAACGCTCACGTTCTGTTTCAATTACAGACGCAGGTGCTTTAGCGACAAACTTTTCATTGCCTAACTTACCTTCAAATCGCTGAATTTCTTTGTTCTGTTTTTCAATCTCTTTATCAAGTCTGGCACGTTCGGCGCTGACATCGATAACTCCAGAAATCGGCAAAATGATCGTTGCCTCATCAATCACGTCTTGAACGGCACCACTCGGCACATCGCCTTCAAGAACAGCAACACTTTCTAAACGTCCGACACGCTCAATAAGTTCTTTATGTGTGATCAAATGCTTTGCAGCCAAATCACTTGGGTCTTTCAGAAACAGTGGCATTTTTGCAGATGGCGGCACATTCATTTCTGCACAGACCGCTCGAATCTGGGAAATCAGCCGTACAATCCAATCAATTTCTGCATTTACCTCTGCATTGATCAGGTTTTGGTCATAGACAGGCCATTCAGTGGCAATCAAACGTCGTTCACGTTGATTAGAAATAGACTGCCAAAGCTCTTCAGTGATGAACGGTATAACCGGATGTGCCAATTTCAATATTTGATCGAGTGCCCATGCTGCTGTGGCCCGGGTCTCAGCTTTTGCAGCTTCGTCTTCCCCAAACAATACAGGCTTAATAAGCTCTAAATACCAATCGCAATAAGTACCCCAAGTAAACTGATACAGCGACGTCGCAATATCATTGAACCGGTAAGCTTCGGTCGCATCACGAACGCGTTGTTCTGTTTCAACAACTTTGCCAACAATCCATTTATTGACGCTCAATTCAACGCTTGAGGGGTCAAATGTATCGACCGGTTTGCATTCGTTGATCTCGCAGAACCGCGCAGAATTCCAGAGCTTGGTGCAGAAGTTTCGATACCCTTCAACTCGGCTTTCAGCAAGCTTCACGTCACGTCCCTGCGCCGCAAAGGCGGTTAACGTAAAGCGAAGTGCATCAGCACCATATTTTTCGATAAGAGCCAAAGGATCGATCACATTACCTTTGGATTTAGACATTTTCTGACCGTTCTCATCGCGCACAAGTGCGTGGATATAGACTGTGTGAAACGGCACCTCATCCATGAAATGCAGACCCATCATCATCATCCGGGCAACCCAGAAGAAGATAATATCAAACCCTGTGATCAACACGTCAGTTGGATAGTATCTCTCAAGCTCAGGTGTTTCCTTTGGCCATCCAAGCGTTGAGAAAGGCCATAGTGCTGATGAAAACCATGTATCCAAGACATCCGGGTCACGTGTCAGGTCAATATCTTCCCCAAGAGCTTCTCTTGCAGCGAGAACAGCAGCTTCTTCGCTCTCTTCAACAAAGACTTCGCCGTCAGGGCCAAACCATGCAGGTATCTGATGGCCCCACCAGATTTGACGGGAAATACACCATGGCTGAATGTTGCGCATCCATTCAAAGTACGTATTTTCCCAGTTTTGCGGGACGAACTTAGTTTTACCCCGCTCCACAGCAGTGATAGCAGGCCCTGCAAGGGTCTTGGCGTCTACGAACCATTGATCCATAAGCCAAGGTTCGATAACAACGCCTGAGCGATCTCCATAAGGTATCGTCATCGGGTTATCTTCAATTTTTTCGAGTAACCCCAAGGCTTCCATTTCCGCGACGACTTTATCTCGTGCCGCAAACCTGTCCATCCCTAGATATGATTCTGGAACGTTTTCGTTCAGATGCGCATTCTCATCCAAAACATTGATCATTTTGAGCTGATGACGCTTACCGACTTCAAAGTCATTAAAATCGTGTGCAGGTGTCATTTTAACCGCACCGGAGCCTTTTTCTGGATCGGCGTAATCATCGGCAATGATTGGCAGCTTACGGCCCACAATCGGCAGAATACAGTTCGTGCCAACCAATTTTATGTAACGTTCATCATCTGGGTGAACCGCAATCCCAGTATCGCCCAACATTGTCTCGGGGCGTGTCGTACCAACTGTGACAAACTCACCATCACGACCTTCAATCGGGTACTTGAAATACCACATTTTGCCCACACTCTCGCGCTGCTCAACTTCTAAGTCAGAAATAGCTGTATGTAGCTTTGGGTCCCAGTTAACCAGGCGCTTATCTCGGTAGATCAAGCCTTCCTTATAAAGCTTTACAAATACCTTTGTGACAGCCTCTGAAAGCCCCTCATCCATCGTAAAGCGTTCACGTGACCAATCACACGATGCGCCTAACCGGCGCAGCTGTTGCGTGATGGTCCCGCCGGATTCTGCTTTCCATTTCCAAACACGATCAATGAATTTTTCACGGCCTAGGTCGTGACGCGTTAAGTCTTCCTCCGCCATTTGACGCTCAACAACCATCTGTGTGGCGATACCCGCATGGTCCGTACCCGGCTGCCATAAAGCATCCCGCCCCTGCATACGCCGGAAGCGAATAAGAATGTCCTGCAACGTATTATTGAGAGCATGCCCCATGTGAAGGCTACCAGTGACGTTTGGCGGTGGGATAACGATCGTATAGGGATCCGCATTCGCGCGGTCGCCGCCGATTTTAAAATCGCCGTCTTGTTCCCACTCTTCGTAACGTTTCCGTTCAATCTCGTCGGACTGATAGGTTTTTTCCAGCATTGCCGGAGGCCTCCAAAATTCATTTTTACAAAGAAGCGCAACGTTTTAGCCCCGCAAGAGCTGCGGATCAACGTTTACAATCAAGTTTCGAGAAGTCTTTGAGACGTCTTAACTGTCCAACCGCTCTGCGCGGTTGATCATTTTGTCGATCTCTTTCTTAACCAATCGCTCAATTAGATATGGCAGATTGCGATCTAACCACTCACGTAAGATGGGTTTAAGCATCTCACGAACCATAGTTTCGAGCGTAATATCACGACTTCCGCCAACAGACATATCGCGTTGGTCAAGTATGGCCTTCGCAAGTTCTGAGAGCATATCTGCCCCAGACTGAAACGTCGGAGAAGATACTAATTCAGGTGCCGCAACCATATCTGGAGTTAATTCCAGAATCTCCTCCATTTCCAATGGCATCGGAGGTGGCGGTGGCGGGGGTGGTGGAGGCGGAGGTGGTGGCGCTGATTCAGGCGTGGCCATAACAGGCTCAGGCTCTGGCTCCGGCGTAGCCATCACAGGCTCAGGTTCAGGCTCTGGTTCCGATTCAGGAATCGGTGCCGGCTCAGGTTCAGGTGTAGGCTCAGGTGCAGCAGCGACTTCCTCACCGCCCTCTTCTCCCTCTTCTTCCGCCAATATACGACGGATCGAAGCGAGGATATCCTCCATCGAAGGTTCGGCACCATCTTCCTGCGCTGCGTCTAATTCTTCGCTCATGCGCGGGTCTAGCCCCCTGTTAAGGTTAACGTACTGAAGGATATTAGCCTAAAGATAGTTAACAAACCGTAATTACACAGAAACGAATCGCGAATAACCTTACAACCGCGAAACGAGTCCTATTGAACTCCACCGGAACTTTTACCACCGAACCATTTACCGCGAACTTCTTTATAGTGTTCACGTGGATCATATAGATCGACAGTTAAGCCAATATCTTTTGCTGTAAGCCTGCCTAAAGCTGACATCAATTCAAATGCAGCAACCAACTCATCACGTTCAGAACGTACGTGTGACACTCGAGAATCTAAGAGCTCTTGCTCAGCATCAAGAATATCAAGGACAGTACGTGAGCCAACTGCAGCTTCGCGCTGAACACCTTCAAGCGCGACAATACTAGCTTCGATTTGAGTTTGGAACGCATCAACTTGAGCACGCCCCGTCACGAGGCTCTCATATGATCGAGTGGCAGCCTCAGCAGCATCGCGACGCTCAGTATCAATAATAAGCGTACTTTCAGCAGCATCCTGACGTGCCTGACGCAAACGTGAATAAACACTACCTTGCTGATACAGCGGTATCGTCAGGTTTAATGAAACCTCGTGCGTTGTTCGTACACTATTCTCAGTTGTCGTTTGCAATTCGCGCGTGCTACTGGCGGCAAGATACAACTCAGGCAACAGCTCGCCCCACACTTCATCCACATTGTCCATAGATCCACGACGATCAAACTCGGCTGCAATAACCCCAGGATTATTCACAACAGCGATTTTAACAGTCTGTTCGGCACTGGATGGTAAATCACTCACACGTTGCGGCAGAGACAAGCTTTGCGGCGCCGGCTCACCGACAATGTTTAAATAGTTTGCACGTGACGTTTCCAGATCACCTGCTGATTGGATGCGGTCCGCTTTCGAACGTGCCAAACGGGCCTCAGCCTGGTGAACGTCAGTACGAGTGATCTCACCAACTTCGAAACGGTCACGCGTTGCCTCAAGCTGGCGTTGCAGAACTTCTTCGTTATTTCGATTCAATTCTAGTACAGCCTGATCGCGGTAGACGTTTAGATAAGATGTTGCGGCCTGAAGAAGAATGCTTTGCTCAGTCTCAAGTAAACGCGCACGTGCTGCACGAATATCATTCTCAGCTTCACTTGTTGCTGCCAGCGTACGACCGCCACGAAACAAAGGTTGGGTCAACGTAATACCCACATCCTTGGGACGACGGCTTTGATTTCGATCAGTTCCTGTTGATGTATTGCTTTCAATGACCTCGGCGCCAATAGACGTCGTCACTTCAACTGAAGGTCGCCAATCAGAAAGCGCCTGAGGGACGCCTTCATCTGTACTCCGCAACCCAGCACGTGCTGATAAAAGCGTCGGGTTATTCAAGTACGCCTTTACAAGCGCATCCTCAACAGACTGCGCTGACACTGCAGAAGTTTGAACCGCCATAAGTGCGGCAACGGCGACTGAAGTTGCAAAAAAAATGAATTTATTCATAGCATTAGAACCTATAAAGCCCGGGATTTAGGGAACATCACACCGGCCAATTGCACGACGCTCACCCAAAAATCCCGCAAAGCCATTGAGGCTTTGTGAACAATAAGGGAGTCAGAAGCTGACGCACAGGTCAAGTCAGGGTAAAAACTCAATGATTTCAGCATGTTCAGCATACTTCAAATAACTCCGCCTGGAAAAACCGAGCGAATCGCTAACAAGAAATTCTCTCGTGATTCCATAGTGTTGGCGTATTCTAGAAAGAAAACGCCACCTCTTTCTCAAAACCTGGCAACACATGCTCAACAGCATCAAACACTTCACGTTTTGAGAACGCATCTACGTATCTTGTCATCAAAATACCACGGCCAACAGGTTTGCCAGATGGCATTTCAATAGCAATTAGTCGGCCCCCATCTGATAGCTGCCGAGCAACAGCATCGGGAACTTCAGGTACCGCACCATCAATGAATATCAAATCAAAAGGCGCCTCTTGCGCATTCCCATCACGAAACTCGCCAGCAACAATAACGACATTATCGATACCTAGCGCAGCCAAGTTTTGCTCTGCCTTTGCCCTCATCGAACTATTCGGCTCGATAGCAACAACCGTATCAACAAGCCGAGCCAATACCGCAATGCCATAACCGCTTGCACATCCTATCGCCAATGCAACATCAGATTTTCCAATCTCGGCGATGTCTAATAACCGCGCCAAGACCATTGGCTGCATCAAATATCTACCGTCCTCGATCAAGACACTTTTATCGGCGTAAGCAAGTGAATGAGCAGTCGTTGGCAAAAAGGATTCCCGTGGCAGTGCCCCCATAGCACTAATAACGTGATCGTCAGTCACCCTATTCGGAAGAATCTGGCTATCGACCATGTTTAAACGAGCTTTGGCGAAGTCGGTATTTGACATACTAATTACCTTTTTTGCGAAGTATGCATTTTAACGCAATATTTGAGCTTAAGCAGGCGTAAAGCCTAGCTGAATTTATAGGTCTTAAGCGGACTAAAAACAACTCAATGCGACGATATCACAGCCTAGATAAAAAATAGCAACAATCTGATGCATGGATTGCTTGACCCGTCCTTATGATACGTCTAATTTCCGGCCTCGTCGCAGAGAGCGAACTTACAAACCTTTGTATGTTCACAAACTGCGGTGAGGGTCGACGCGGAACGGCGCGGTGGCGGAGTGGTTACGCAGCGGCCTGCAAAGCCGTGAACACCGGTTCGATTCCGGTCCGCGCCTCCAGCACTGATCGGGCGTAGTTCAGTTGGTAGAACGGGGGACTGTTAATCCCTATGTCGCAGGTTCGAGTCCTGCCGCCCGAGCCAACACCCTAAAGGGCCAGTCTTGTTATGAGACTGGCCCTTTTTTATTTTACCTACACAATTTGGCACCTATGCATATTAAATTCGGTTAAACCGCGCACGCTCTGGTCTGATGGTACAATGTTGAGCTTACAGCCTGTTCAAGGCCGTTGTCTGGAACGCAAAAATCTGAGAAAATCGGCCAAGCTAGAAGATATGTATATCTTAAATGAAATGTATGAGGGTTTATCCTGGCCATCCTTAACGTCAAAAGCAAAATCAATGACCGACAGATTTTGGCACTTGGCGATCTGCCAAACAAACCGAACGCATTGACACTTTATCAATATTGGGATGACAAACGCAATAGTCGTGCTTTCCCTTCTTTGCAAGATATCAACCTCATTGATTTATGGAGAATCGCACCTGCTCTGATTATAAAGGACGTCATCGGTTGCGGTGCTGACTTTCGAAATCGCTATTGGGGAACTTTGATTGTAGAACGTGCCGGTTTTGATGCGAGCGGCAAGACACATTGGGAGATTTATAAAGATCAACCTCTTGGCCCTCAGATGGAAAATTATCAGCACGTTGTAAAAGATAAATGCGGAAATATAGTGCATCGCAGTAGTTCTTTTATCGAGAATCGTGATTTTGTCGTTTTTACGTCACTAAACCTTCCAATTGGTCAAACGGATGATGTCGTCGATCATATAATTTCAGTTATCGATTATGATTAAGCCGCTCTATGCACACACCAATGCCACATCTTAAAACAGCATCGATTATTTTATTCAGCACAGCCTTGAGTGCTTTTGTGCAACTCCAGAGCGCAAAGACGGCCTACGCTGCGTCATGCTCCTTTCCAACCACCCAGCAGCCAACTCTAAATCTGCAGCGCCTGGATGGGAAAGTTCGTTACAATAATAATAGGACACAAAATAGCTTAAAGCGTATGCAGCAAAAGAATGGACAATCCACAGCATTTGGAAATGCATGGGTTCCAGTCGGCCTCACAGTGACCGAGATTAAATATGAGATTGATATAAAAATAGAAGCATACCAGCTACCAAACAATAAAGTTTGCGCAAGGCTATCCTCTGTCGACGCAAAGGTTGGATATGACACCATCAATGTCTTTATTGCCCGTCGCTTTCGTCCTGGAACGTGTCCTTATCAATCCATTATCGATCATGAGAACACCCACGTTGCGGTGTTTCAACAAGCGCTGAACAATTACTACCCGCGTATTCAGCGACGCCTTGCGCGCGCAACAACGACATTACAGCCAGCCATCTACAGAACGCCATCTCAGGCAGCAGAATATTTACGCAAGCGTCTCAGCGCCGCTATCAAGCCACTGTATGCAGAAATGGGCAGAACCCTGAAACGCAATAACGCGCGCCTAGACACACCAGAACGCTATCGTTCCGAGCAAGCACGATGCAGTGATTGGTAAAACGCAGCTTTACTTCGTTGTTGCGATAAACACGCCATCCCAATCTGGATCAGGTGGTGTGACCTTATATTCAGCAATCCGCTCATCATAGAGATCACAAAGAACATGAAGATTGGCATCTAATATCCAAGGCTTTTTCGCGTCACTACCCAGGTCACGAATCTCATCAAACATTTCCTGCGCATCATTCCATTGCTGGGCGCGATAGGTCTCCATGGCATCGAATATCAAGTTTTGAAGCTTCTGGAACTTAGGATCAGCCAATATCTCTCCATCGCCCATCAGGCCATAAATATACGTGCCTTCGGTCTTACCTTTAACCTGGATGTAATCAAGATCGATGGTCGCTAACCTGTCTCTAATAGAGTTACGCGTTGTCGGACCTAGCACAACATTCATGCCATAGCTTTTACTCTGCCCCTCAAGTCGCGCTGCCAAGTTCACAGCATCTCCTAGAACAGAATAATCAAAGCGCATATCAGATCCCATGTTGCCAACGACGCACGGGCCCGTATTAAGGCCAAGTCCCACTTTGAGTGGGATGTGCTTGCGGCCTTCTTCTTCAGCCTCTTTCTCTAGGCGGTCATTCAAAGGCCCCATCTCACCGAGCATCGCCAAGGCCGATATGCAGCCATTGTATTCCTGATCATCATCGTCCAAAGGCGCATTCCAGAACGCCATGATACAATCGCCCATATATTTATCGATGGTGCCCTTCCGCTCAAGAATAACGTTCGTCAGCGGCGTCAATAGCTTGTTGATAAGTGCGGTGAGGCCAACGGCATCAAACTGCTCAGAAATCGTTGTAAATCCGCGTACATCACAAAATAAAAGTGTCATGTCACGTTGATCACCACCAAGCTTCAATTCTCCCGGGTTGCCAGCAACACGCTTCACCATGTCTGGCGACAAGTACTTTGAGAACGCGTCTCGCGTTTGCCGCCTTTCTGCTTCTTCACGTGCATATCCGGCATAGGTCATCGACGTATACATGACGGCAATACCAAACACGGCGTACGTCGCATCAAGAAGGAACAGTTTTTCCGAGAACAGATACCAGGAAGATCCCAAAGATGACCCAGCCACCGTGATAAACAAGATTGCAGTCCATTTCGCACCAACCCACGGCACAAGAATGATCATAATAATGCCGCCTAGGAGAAGGATCGAAAGCTCAGCAACATCCGCATAGTTAGGGCGAACGAGATATTGTTTGTGGATGATCGCCTCAATCAACTGGGCATGAACCTCAACTCCAGGGATATCCCGCTCTGTAGGGATAGAACGAATATCTCGAAGGCCCACGGCTGACGTACCGAGGATCGTCAATTTACCTTTGATCAGCGCGGGATCAGCTGAGCCGTTCAGGACGTCGGCAGCAGAGACATATTTGCTCCAGTCGCGCTTTGAGAAATACGGCCAAATTTGACCGATACGATCCGTTGTGACTGTTAATCCTTTTGCAACAGCTGCACCAGTCATGCCCGCATTGTTGACCCGCGCGAGTACGGTCTTGCGCCCTGTTGCGACCCGTAACATTTCAATCGCCAAAGCAGGAAAATATTCATCTTCATGCCCAAAAAACGCAGGAATATTGCGCACAATACCATCTTTGCCTGGTACAACCGAGAAAATGCCGTGTCCACCGAATCGACCGACCGCTGCTTGTTCAATAACCGGTACGTTACGAACTAATGATGGGAATTTAGGGATATAGACATAAGGCTCCAGCGCATCGCGAGACATTTTCTGCACGGCGACCGATTTTTTAATCGGCGGGCCTTTGATACCATCGGTTTCGTTAGGACGACCAGCTTGTCCGAGGACAACGCGCGCTCGTTTGATGGAATCTGCAAAAATCTGATCATTACTTTTAAGATCAATGAGTTTCGCCTTCGTCTCGTCGTCCAACCCTGCCAGCGTTGATGCGACACTAGCCGGATTCATACGGTCAGGCTCGGCGAACACGATGTCGAATGCCACCAATACAGCGCCCATATCCATAAGATTATCAACGAGTTGAGCGAGGATATTCCTTGGCCACGGCCATTGGCCAATGGTCTCTAGGCTTTGCTCATCCAGATCAATAATTGTGACGGGCTTGTCTTTAGGTTCAGGAATCTCACGCGGCTTAATTTCTTGATAATAATCGAAGACTTTATTCCGCCACGCATCAAGAAAACCAGTATTGGTTTTGACGTCTACAAAATATAGTCCGAGGAATCCAACCAGCAAAAACATGCCGATCAGCCGCTCATAGCTGAATATTACTTTAAGAATTCTCAATAGAAACCCGCCCCCAATTATACCATTTAACGGCTAGTCTACACATTTTCAGTGAGTTGGGGTCAAGCATCTTTCGACAATACACAAAAGTATGTGCTAAAATATGTGATTAATGCGAACTTTGATAAGCATGACTTAATGATCAGGAACAATAAATGAGCGAAGAAGCTGGTCGCGCCTGGCTAAAGCCAATTTTAAAGCCTTTAATGCCGATCTTCCGCGAAGTCGGAGCCATGTCTGCGTTCGTCAATTTATTGGCATTGGCCACACCCATTTTCACACTTCAAGTGTATGACCGCGTCGTCGGTACAGGTGGCCTGAGCACCCTATGGGGTTTGGTTATCGGAATGGCCCTCGTGGTCCTGTTTGATTTGGCTCTCAAACAAGCACGCTCTCGAATCATGCAAACGGTGGCACTTCGCGTAGATGTCATTGTCGGACGCCACTTGTTCAATAAACTCGTGAGCCTTCCGCTGCATCAACTCGAAGGTCAGCCTGCAAGCTATTGGCAATCTTTGTTCCGCGATGTTGATGTTGTCAGAAACACTGTATCTGGTGGATCAGCCATACTCATCTGCGATTTACCCTTCACAATTATGTTCTTCACACTAATTTGGGTTATTGCTGCACCAATCGCTTGGGTGCTCCTCATTATACTACCGCTGTTTATGCTCGTAGCTTGGCGATCAGGTAATGTGATGTCGCAAGCAAATGCTGCGGAACGTGAGAGCACGCAATCTCGAGATGGTTTGATTGCAGAATTGATCCAGGGACGTACAACCATCAAGGCGCTGGCACTCGAACGCTCAATGCGGCCATTATGGGAAGAGACCCATGCCGAGAATATTGCACAATCAATGTACCGAGGAAGTCGTACAGATTTTTATACTAACTGTTCGCAGAGCCTCACGATGGCTACGACGATCTTTTTAACATCCGTTGGTGCCTATCAAATTATTCATCAGAATTTAACGATGGGCGCATTGATTGCGACAAACATGTTATCTGGCCGACTTCTGGGCCCACTAAATCAACTAGTTGGTCAGTGGCGAGCCTATAACGGCTTTAAGCAATCTGTTGATCGTCTGGGTGAAGTCTTTTCATCAACATCTGATCGCGCCGAGAGCGAAGTGCAACTCGAAAAGCCTCGTGGCGAAATCACCGTTGAGAATTTATCATTCGCATATACAGAAACTGCGAAGCCCGTAGTCGATGATGTTTCTATCAATATACGTCAGGAGGGTGTACATGCCCTCGTTGGTCGTAACGGTTCTGGTAAAACGACATTATTGAAAATGATCCAGGGCCTCTACGCGCCGACAAACGGCCGCGTACTGCTTGATGGCGCCGATATTGCTCAGTTCAGTCGTGCTGAATTAGCAACCTGGATAGGTTATGTTCCCCAGGAAACAGTTCTTTTTGCCGGCACTGTTCGTGACAATATTGTTCACCGACATCCAGATGCTTCGGACGATGACATTATTGATGCTGCGACTGCCGCGGGCGTTCATCATTTCATTATCGACTTACCAGATGGGTATGCTTCTGATATCGGCGAAGCCGGTCAACGTCTATCAGGTGGACAGCGACAAAGAATTGCTATCGCGCGCGCGCTTCTGGGCGATCCTGCTGTATTGCTGCTCGACGAACCTTCAGCGAGCCTTGATCGCCAAGCGGAACAAGAACTCCGGAAAACATTGGTCGACATTGGAAAAACACGAACGGTCATGATTGTGACCCACAGCCCGATCTTGCTTGCAGCGTGCGATAATCTAGTCGCCCTCGATAAAGGTAAAGTTGTACTCGAAGGACCATCCCGCGAGGTCTTACCGAAATTATTTAACCAACAACCTATGAATAAAGGCGATGCGCCCTCTTCCAGGAAAGCGACCAAAGACGGTGATGCCGCCAAGGATGCCGCACCAAAGTTGAAGCCAGATTCTAAAACCCCTCCAGTTACGCCTCCCCCGTCACCGACGACGATGCCCCAAATGCCACCAACTGGTGTAACAGATCACAATGCACCACCTCCATCGGAGGATGCACCGCCGCCGCCGCCACCATCAGGCGCGAAGGCACCAGCGTAATAAAGATCAGAACCAACGGGCGTTGCCGAAGCAATTGCAGCACGAGGTCAATCAAAGAGTGGCGAGCATTCCACAGCAGAACCAAGCGTTTCAACTAAAGATATGTTCAAATTGAGTGGTGATGTTAAACAGTATCTAGAAGACCATACGCCAATTCAATTAAGGGGT
>Ga0129327_10001616_pt1 | contig 13284 bp, 19 predicted proteins | sample CPBDNA_6_FD_111799 | JGI IMG/M metagenome (GOLD analysis project Ga0129327, IMG submission 111799) | Freshwater to marine salinity gradient microbial communities from Chesapeake Bay, USA - CPBay_Spr_31_0.8_DNA | ecosystem: Environmental > Aquatic > Marine > Coastal | place: USA: Chesapeake Bay... | reverse complement strand
CAAAGTCATCAATCACTAGTTTACTTTGTCGTGTTATTGCTACCTTAGTATCGTCATCAAATGTAAGTTCTAGTTTGGCTTTTGATGTCGTAATAGCATCATTCATGTTGATGTCTGTGCCTTTATCGGTTAAGATAATGTCGTTGTTTCTAGCAATGCTTGCATCTTGTCCAATTTGTTTTGTAACTTCGCCTACTTTAGCAAACACAGATAGGGGTGTTAATAAAAACACCCCTAGTGTAAATGCTAGTATCTTAGTTTTGTGTGATGTTAACGGCATTTGAATCACCATCAACGTTAAGTGTCACATTCGGAACGTCAGTGCCTGACTGTTCTAAGTTAATAACATTTAAGTTACTACCTATATTACCACCTACTGTGATGTTGTTTACAGCACTAGCTGCATCTGCACCAACTGCTATTTTGTTACTGTCGCCAGTAATAGCTAGGTTAGTTGTAGTTGTGTTAGCAGAAAGCTCAGTTGCACAAGTTGCGCTTGCTACTGCTGATGCTTTTGTTGCTAACGATCCGCAGAGCGTTACTTCATTGCTATCGCCTGTAATTGTAGTTGTTAGCGTAGTATCTGTTGCTGTACTAATATCAACATCTAATACGTTGCTTCCACCAGTTGCACTGTAGTTCAGTGTAGTTCCACTTGCACCTGTTGCTGTTTCGATATCAGCTGTATTGTTTGAACCATTTTGTGTTATATCAACATCAGTATTATCACCGATGATTGTACTTGCTGTACCGCTACTGCCTATTGTATTTCCCGAACCTGTCTGAGTAATGTCAATAGTGGTAGTTGAACCGGCTTGGTCAATATAAACATCACTTGCCCTCACCGCTGTTGTCCCAAGCAGTGAGACTAGTAATGCAAGACCTAATTTGTTTATTTTTGACATGAATGCCCCCTTTGTGTATAATAACCCTCATTATTATACGTTGTATTTAACCCTAAAGTGTCAAAAAATTTAACACCTACTTAATTCACTGCATAAACTTCCAAAGTCCTTTTTGTTCGCCTTCTTTGATCATTTCAACAACTGCCTGTTCTATTGCTACCCTTACAGCATAGTTTACTGGCTCATTAATAGTATGCCCTGCTTCTGCTTCAAAACTTGATGTCCCCATATCAAAGAATTTAAACACTGTCATACTGCTGCCTGAACTAATAATTGTTTTAGTAGTGCTTACGCTCAACAACACTTCTCCTGTCTGTGTGCTGGTCATACGCATTGTTACTGTAACAACATCCTGACGATACTGGGTACTAGGCCCTATACCTAAATATCTAGCACCAGCACCGCCAGTTAGTACATTGGAATCGTATCCAATTATACCGCCCTCTATCAATACGCCTGCAAACAACATAGGCTTTAGCTGTCTTTCGTCACCTACACTTTCTCTTGCTTGGCGTATAATCTGACGCTCTTTTGTCAGATTATCTAAGCCCACACGCTCTACTACTTGAAACCATCGCCCTTGCCCTACTTCTTGCAATGCTTTAATTAACCATACTTCTGCGCCCTGTGTAACGGCTGTACTAATGTTAGCCATCCTGTCACTAGGCTTACGTTGTCCTGTCTTGTCTGTAAATCCGTATACTGCTGCAACTAGTTTGCCTGTTGCTGGCCCAGGTAGATTGTTAAATTCTGTATTTTCATTTGTTACTAGCTCAGGCGGTTCAGGATCCGGAATGTTTACCACACTGGCACATCCTCCTAATCCTAGGGATGCTAATAATAAAACTGTTGCTAATTTCATTAAAATGCAAACTCCCCAACTGGCACATCAAATTCTGCAACTACATCGCCGTTGGAGTCTGTAATAACAACATAAATTCTATCATCAGTTCCACGCTTCCATTTAACATTATCGCCAAACGGTGTTTCACTTTCGTACCAAGTATCGTCTGAAATAGTTGCACCTTCACCAAACATGTTGTCTGCAATCTGTTTTGACAGTGTTGCGTAGATACGTGACTCTAAGTTATTTTTAAACTTATATGCATTAGTTGACTTCATGTCTCGTTCAGCTTTTTCAATAGCTGCTTGTTTATCGTCTTTAATTTCTTGTTTACGATTGGCTTCTAATTGCTCAATAGTAAGTACATGGCTGCTATATCCATTGCCACTAAAGGCTGGGCTATTGAATTGGAATGTCAGATCACCTGCACTAGCAATAGTTGACATCATAATCAAGATTATAGTAAACACATATTTCATACATGTATTTACCTGATGTTTAGGTTTGATTATATAAGGTTAAAATGAAAAAGTATAGATTAACTTAATCGAAACCAAACGCCATTTTGCCGCCAACTCTTGAACTGTAGTAGTTCTTGCCGCCGTCTAGTTTGATTATACCTTTAAAGTTTGGTGGATATACTGCTGTAAATTCGCCTAGTACTGCATCATCGCCTTTTTTGCCCATCTTAGTATATACTTGAATAATACTTGATTGATTAAGTAGCGCAAGAGCACCTTTTGTAAATTCAGGATTTTTATTAATTTCTTTAGCAACAGTTTTAGCAACAGCTGAAAGCAATGCATAGCCTGCATTAAATCCTTGTGTACTAACAACTACTCGATAAGGAGCGAGTATTTTCTGTGCTTGCTTGGATATGCCTTCTAAATCTGATTTGCCATTTTGCATATACTTGTTAATTTCTTCTTGTAACTTTTGATTAATATCAGGAATCTTTAGATATTCGCCAACTGAGCAAGGTCCTTCTTTTGCACTTAGGTTGTGGAATCTTGTTACAATATCAACTGTGTATGCATTATTTTCAAGCAACTCTGTGTTGCCTTCTTTTCTAGCTTTTTCAGCTGCATCAAATAAATTTTTAGCACTAGCTTTTGCACCTGATCCACCTTTTGAACTAATGCCAATTTCTTGTCCATTAGGAGCAATTAAAAAACTATCACAAAGTGCAGCATTCATGCTCATTGGCCACATAACACGACAGTCGCTCCATCGAGCTCCTTCTGCTAATACTTCACGTGCTTGCTCTGCTTGTCCTTTAATAACTCCGCCCATTAGTGCAACTGGTTGCATAATTTCACCAAAGTAATCACGGATAGCAGGAGCCTGATCATTCATTCCAGGGAATACAATATTTCCGTTACCCTGTGCTAAATCTTTTAATGCACCTACAAACATATCTTGTACACCTTCGGGTGCTTTAGATTCAACTTGGCTAATAATAGATTCAACACCAGTGAACTCTTGCTCAGTACCAATCAAGTGTTGTGGATCATATCCAGCTTGTAGCTTCTGCGCACCTTTAGTAGCAAGTTGCCACCCTGGCGGTACTTGGTTATTGCCCCAAGTACCTAACATATCGTGTTTAGAAAATTGTAAGTATTTGCCCCAGTAAACATGTCCGCCATCTGCATCATCTAAAATTGCAAGGCCAAATGCAAGCATGTTAGTTGCAGGCTTGTTTACCCACTCAATAGTAATATTGTTTTCTTCTTCAATTTGTTTAATTGCTGCATCTCGTGCATCAGCGTCTTCAAATCGTTGTGTTTGTGCATCTGGGTATGCTACTACTTCGACAATGCTATATTCTCGGCCATCACCGTGTACAAATCTGTCGCCTGTTTTTCGACCAAATACACCCTTGGCTTCTGCTAATACTTTTGTTTCTACTAATTTAAAATCGCTATAGCGCATGTTATTATCCTAGTTCTTTTAACTATTTATCTTAGGAAACAACATATCGGTGCAGAACTTATCTACGTCTGCCTCGTCAAGTCCTAGACTTTTCATTGTGCGCGGAGTGTGTGGATTCTGTTGCTGGTTGTGACAGTAATAGTTCTGTGCGGCAGCTACTAGATCAGTATTTTCAGTTCCAGTAAACTCGCCAATCTCATCAAAGTATGCACGAAGGTTGTCTAGTGCAAGTTCAATAATAGCAACTGCTTCTTCTTCTGTGCTCACATTGCCTGCGGCAAGCATTTTGTCTGAGAAAATATTAGTTGCCCACTCAGGTAACTTGCGTTGCTTAGTTGGAATAAAGTCTGCAACTGCTTCTTTGTATCCTGCAATCATTGGATTGTCTAGATCGGCACTTGCACTAAAATCATGGAACGCACCTGTCATTTTATTCTTGCCAGCAATGACATCAAAGCCGTAAATAGGACCAGGATTGTTTAGCACTGGAAACACGCATACGTGCATCATCCACAACCCTTTTGAGTCGCGAGCATCTACAACATCAATATGAGCACGGCGAACATGATCGTTGCGCCACACGCGGTTAACCCAAGTCTCGTTATTAAAGTGGGCAAGACCGGGCTCGTCAAATTCAGTTGCTTTGTCATTAAAGATTTGTATAATCTCATTTTGGCATTCAATCAGTTTGTTCCATATAATGCTCAATGTCTAACTCCATTAGTTCTTGAAATAATTTTGCAGCTGACTCGAACACATATTTTGTTTCGTCTGCCATAGCGTCTGTTGTTTTTGCTTTAATAGCAGCTTTAAGTGCATCAGTGTCACCTGGAAACTGGTACATACGTCCTGACCCTGGAGCTTTTTTGGCAATCATTTGTCCGCCACTTAGATCTCCGCTATGCAACGTATAAACATGGGCCATTAATTTTTCAGGGTCTTCCATTAATCCACGCATATGTTCAATGTATTCGTGTGTACTAGGAAGAATCGGTGGCGGGTTTTCTTTATCTTCCCATAACTCTAAAAAGTCTTGTTCAATTGCCATTTTGCGTTCAATGCCCGGCAAATCGTCAAGCACACCATTAACACGAGCCATTGCTTCTAATAGGTCATATTTCTTATGTTGATTCCAAAGATAAGTTGCATAAAATTGTGGATTAATTTTTCCACTCATTAATACTTTAACAAACGTTTGGCGCTCTGCATTATTATGATGATCTTTAGTTAATTCTTTTAAATTACTCATTCTTCGTCTATCCTAACTCCCAACGGGAACCCACGTTCTCTACTTGCGCCCGCTGCTTCTAATGATTTTTGTTCTGCTACTTCATATTTATATACACCAGCAATTCCGGACCCCTCACTATGAATTGTCAATGTAATATTTTCAGCGGCAGCGCGGCTATGCTTGAATGTAGTTGTTAACAATTCAATTACCCATTCCATTGGAGTTACTTCGTCGTTTAAGAACACAACTTTATAATTTTGTGGGTAGTCTATTTCTTTTTTAATTTTTTCATCAATTTCAATATCGATATCAGTACTCATTATTTCCTCCTAATTATAAATTGGGGGAGATATTTCACTCCCCCAAGACTGCTTACTTGCTGTCTACTTCGATTGCAGCGCCGTTACCAAAACCATCTAGATAATTTTTAATTTCAATCTTCTTTGGTTTTAGTGCTTCTGGTACTTCACGTTTTAGGTGTACGTTAAGCATACCTAGTTCTAGTGTTGCACCAGCTACTTCTACGTGATCAGCAAGTGTAAACTCTCTACGGAAGTTGCGTCCGCCGATACCTTTATGTAGGTAGTTTACATTTTCGTCTCCCTTAGGAGCAGTTCCTTCGATGCGTAGAGTCTTCCCATCTTTTTCAATATCAAGATTGTCCATACCAAAGCCGGCCACAGCGACTGAGATCATATACTCGTCTTCGTTGATTTGTGCGATGTTGTATGGGGGATAACCTTGACTATTTGGACTGTTAGCAAACTGTGTTTCTAGTTCATTAAACAGTCTATCAAAGCCGATAGTAGCTCTGTGTAGGTTAGGAATGTTAAGTGTTTGTAGTCTTGTCATTTTGTTTTCTCCTTATAATAAGCAAGATCAAATTACGTAACCCGTTCGGCGTTACGATTTTATTTATCATTTGACGCATAAACAGCATTAAATTGCTGAGTACAACGTACAAACGTTGTGCATTTGCTAAGTTGCTTGAGCTTCATAGCGCCTGCGTATGTACAAGTTGAACGGATACCTCCGAGCAAGTCTTGTACTGTTCGTGCTACTTCTCCCCTGTAAGGAACAAGTACTTCACGACCTTCTGACGAACGATAATCTTTAAGTCCGCCAAAATGTTTTGTGTTTGCTGCGTCACTACTCATACCGTAGAACTGTACAAACTGCTTTTCTTCATAAACAGACTCAAAGAATCCGGCATCAATTTTTTTCACTTCATTAGTTTCGTAAATCTTAGTAATTACTTCGCCGCCGCCTTCATCGTGTCCGGCAAGCATTCCGCCCAGCATTACAAAGTCGGCCCCGCCCGCAAAAGCCTTAGCAACATCGCCAGGACAGGTACAACCACCGTCAGCAATAATATGACCCCCAAGGCCATGAGCGGCATCAGCGCACTCAATAACGGCACTGAGCTGTGGATATCCCACACCAGTTTGGATACGAGTAGTGCAAACGCTACCAGGCCCGATACCCACTTTAACAATATCTGCTCCAGCAAGAATAAGTTCCTCTGTCATTTCGCCTGTTACTACGTTTCCGGCGATGATTACAATGTGTGGAAATGCCTCACGCACTTTCCTAACGTGTTGTGCAAAGTGATTGCTATAACCGTTTGCAATATCCATACATACATATTTTAGTTGATCGCATACTTCTGCGTGTACATCAACTAACTTATGAAAGTCGTCGTCACTTGTGCCAATACTCATAGCAACATTGTTAGTACGCTCTGGTATGTTGCTGTTAAAGTATTCTACAAGTGCTTCTACTGAGTAAGTCTTAACTAGGCAAGTAAAGATGTCGCCTTCAGCAAGTTTATCTGCCATTGCAAATGTGCCGACCCCATCCATATTACTTGCCATAATAGGAATGCCACGATAGTGATGGTCTTCGATGTTATCTGGGAAGTCTGGGTCGTAGTTACGAAACGTAAACCTGCGCTCTAATTGCACTTGTTTGCGACTGCTCAGTGTACTACGCTTAGGACGAATAAGTACATCTTTGTAGTCTAAACGGACTTCGTTATCAATACGCATTAATATCCTCGATCTTGTTCCATCTTACGCAATTGTTTTTTCCAACGTGCCTTAGCAGCAGCTTTTGCTTTTTTACGTTTAGTTGTAGGCTTTTCGTATGCTTCTCTTGCACGTACTTCTTGGAGAATTCCCGACTCTTGTACTTTTTTCTTAAAAATACGCATTGCCTTTGTTAAGTCACCATTGCGTACTTCTACTCTAAGTCCTGCCTTTTCTCTCGGCTCCGAAGATCTCTGGGGCCTATTATTATTATATTTTCTATCGTTCAAGCTGTGCTCCTATTAAGTTTTCTATGACATCCAAGCCATAAATCCTATTTGGACTAAGTTTATTATACAACATCTTATCGTTGGATGTCAACCAATAAGTGTGGGGTAATGAGATAATATATGATGCTAAGTGTTTTACATGTTGATTGCTATTGTCATAGTCTAATATAACAATGTCAGACATCTTGGCCACACTTAACAGCCAGTCAACATCTGCATCTTCTTCTTCTAAGTTATAGAGATAAACATTTTGCATACCTTCACTGTTTGAAAGTATGCTAGTTGCTTGTTGTCTAATTTCGTCGTTAGGATAAATTAAAAGAATAGAATAATTTTGATTAAAGATTTTATCCGGAGGCGTAATTAATAAAATGTTGTTATTGTCATTCACTATCCTTCATCCTCTTCCATAACGTGCCATCATTATTTTGTTCTTCGTTTTGTATATAACCAATTTCCGGCTCGTTCTGTGAAGGTTCTGGCTTAGTTTCTTTAGTGACTTGTTGTCCGTCTTCTTTCATCACATAAGATTTAGGAACTACCAGCTCTTCGGGATAGAACATTCTATTTTTTGTATTTGGGATAGGGCTATTTGACTTTTCCGTAGACTCTTCCATTACGGACGATGTAGTACTCTTTTTTTTAGGATCAGCGTCTACTGTTTCGGTAAGTCCATCAGGCTGTACTTGGTCTTGTTCCAGTCCCCTATCTGTGTCATCTGGCTCGGTAACAGGTTCTTCTGGTAGAACTTCTCCCACTGGCTCATGTTTAATAGCGTCAGCTGTCTCATCAATTGTACTAGTGTCATCTACTTCTTCCTTTTCCATCGGCGCAGGATCATCAATATTATAGCTAGGGTTGTCAACTATTGCTTGTGCTCTTGCTCGTTCGTATTCTTGTCTCTCGAGCCGAAGACGTTCACCGTTGTCATCCTCAAGTTCTTTTTTACGGAACTCAAAGGTATACTGTGCGGCAATTAACAGTAGAACAGCTAACGGATCAAACACAAAGATAATAATTACAATCACCCATGTTACTGCTTGTTCAAGCATATTTTTATCTGCTTGCTCGCCATAGACGAATTCAGCAATATACTTAATCGGTCCTACTTCTGCTTCTAGTTTACGATACTCGCCCTCTAGTGCATATTTTTCTTCTGTGAGGGTGTCAATTTCTGCATTGGCAGTGTTAATGCGCAGTGCTTGCTCGTCAACTTGTGCGTCAATATCAGCAGCTTTGTCTGTGGCACCTAGTTGACTGCGTAGTCTATTGATTAGTTTGTTAGATTCTGCAATTTGTGTGTCTGCATTTGCTCTTAGACGAGCAATTTCATTACGTGCTGCTACTACAGTTGCGCTGGCGCCTGCGTCTTGAATCTTTTGTAGCCATTGGTTACGTTCTTGTTTTTTAGCATCAGTCCATTCAGTAAATGCCGCCGCAGTCTTAGGTCCGTAAGCACCATCTGCTTTAGCACCGATCATGCCTTGTGCTTTAGCAATTTCGCCAGCATCAATATAGCCTTGCAGTTTAGTAATGTCTGCATCAATCTTATCTAGTTCGTTTTGGAATAATGCTGTAACACCTGCAATAATCGCATTTTGCTCTGCAATAGCAGGATTAATACGATCATATGCTGTATCAATACGCTCTTGCTCTTTGTCAATTTGTGCTTGTATTTGAGAATCGTTACCAGTGCCTGTGGTTTCTAGTTTCTTAATTTGTTCTTCTGCACGAACAATAATTGCTTGCTGTCTTGCAATTTCTGTAGTTAGTCTTTCAACTTGTGCTACACTTTCTTCGCCTGCACTAGTTTGTTCAATGTGTGCTTTACTTAGGAATCCAAAGATGCCCATGCTTGTAATAAACATGAGTACAACAACTGCAACACTCAAATAACTTTTAAGCCACCATGTTGCTTGCTTCCAATACTTGTGCAACCATACTGCTGTAACCAACTTACTAACTTCTAGTACGCCGCCCATGATCATAATAGGCAGTGCTGCTGCCGCGAAGATTGCAACCAACCCCGCGACAGAGTAGTAAATCGCTACTGCCGATATACAAAGGGCAGTTATTAAAACTAGTAATCCAAATATCATAGTAGTATATTTATCATAAAAAAGCCTCTTAATTAAACGTCCAGTTATTACCCGAACCACATGCTGTCTCTGTTTTTTGGAATGTTTTACCGTATTGGTCTTTAACAGATATACGAAGCGTTTTACAGATACGACTACCGGCTTGGTATACATCTGCAACCATTACTTGTCCTCTTGTAGTATTAGTAGACCAATCGCATTTATTGCCGTAAGCTGACATTTGTAAGGATGTACTAACACATGCTTGATGCTTCCCATATGCTTCGTTGTCTAACTTATAATAATTATGTTTAAACAAATTAGTTGCTATTCCAATTGCACTGTCTGGTCGCTTATAAGTACTTGCGGTACTCATAGTGTGTCCTGAACAGCCGCTAATGAGTGCTAACAACGTACCAGTTGCCAGTAACCTGATCGCGGCACCTTTTAACTCGAACATAGTTTGTCCTTCCAGTTAACGTATTATCATAACGTGTTTGATTATACATACATTGTATGCTCGGTGGAGCAGTTGCGTATACTTCTAACGGATTAGTTGAACACTTAGATTGCTTTGCAATATCTACATTACCATTCACTGAAGTAGTGTCTGACCTGTATACACATTCCATTGATGCTTCTACAGGAACAAATTGCGGAGTACTTGAGCAACCAGTAACTGCCAATGCAAGAGCAACTAGTGCAACATTAATTAGGTAACGCATTAGTTCTTACCATAATATTATTACGTGGAACTTTAATTTTTACAAAAGTTACAAACTTACCTTGGTAAGGATATGTAAACTTTTCAGTTATCTCGTAATCATTTAGGTTAGATGGTTCGATCCTGTTACTACGTGACAGTGTGTTAGTCTTACTGTCACCACTATATACTAGTTCGCTGTTACTAGACACAACACCGTTGACTCGATCTGCAATCTTTGCCTTGGCATTCATAATAGCAGTACTATAGGAATGTTCTTCGAAGCCGTCTGCAGATGATCCGCATCCTACTAAGTTTTCTTCACTCCACCATAGTTTCCAATATTGATCTGTTTCAAATTGATCACAGTCATTATACCATTTTGGAATTTGGTAAGAAGTTTGATTTTCGTATGTTACAGTAGAACTGCAACCTGCCATTGCAACTAGAGCAGTGCCAATAGCTAATGCCTTAAGTGAGCCTTTCATTTATGCCTCCATAAAAGTTTTTCTTCATTGTCTATACAGTATACTATCATTATACTGCGCTGTCAACCGTTTTTAATCCCAACGATAAAAGATATGTTCGCCAATACGTCCGATTAGTGTCAAGTCCTTTGCCCAACGTGGATTTACATAAGTTGCATGGTAGTGCGTAGCACCTTCTGTAAGCCCTCTGTATGCGCCGTCTTCGATGATTTGGTATGCGAGCAACTGTGCTTTAAACCAAACATCGCTTTGCTTTGGCCAGTCGCTCTTGCCATCACAATACCAGCTAAACTGACAAGCATTACGTTTCATACTGCCGTCTGCGTTCTTCTTGCCCTGCTGTACTACACCGCAGATTGTATCTGGATAACGACGGTCCTTGGAGCGATTCATTACTACGTTTGCTACTGCTGCCATGTCGGCTAGATTACTGCCTCGTGCTTCATAATAGATATTCTGTGCTAGGCACCAGTGCTGTGGATGAGTTTCTGCTGTAAACAAGTTAGCTTCAGCAGCTTTTGGAGAGGCAACGAATGCCATTAGCATCACTGCCATTAAAAGATTCTTCATAGTAATTTCCTTTGATTATTTAGCGGCGCATTTGCGCAATTTCAACTGCTTCTTCTTTGTTGTCTGCAAACACTGGAACCATGTTTGATTTATGCATCGTTGCGATTCCTAGTAGTTGCCGTTCGCCTGAATATTTCATTTGCTCTTTAACTGGCGCTACACCTACACCATTACCAAGACTCGGAATGTGCGGTGTGTCTCTACGGTATGTAGACTCAGTTGGTTTGTAAACTTCACGTTTCTTAGGTGCGGGTTTGTATAGTCCTCGAACATACAAATCGTAGTCTTCTAAGCTCATCATTTGATCGTGTGCATGTATACGCTTCATACTTTTGTTGTACTCGCGATGCTGTTGTTCAAATGCTGCCTGTTGTGCCTTAGTACGCTGCTTCTGCTTGCGTTTCTTATAAGATGTTGTAGTTAGGCCGGGACCTACCATAGACATTGTCATAAAAAAACTCCTGCTTTGTTACTATGTTATTAGTATAGCAGGAGTTTAGTTAGTTGTCAACTTTTATTTTGCCATTTTAGCAACGGCAGCGTCATAGTCTTCACGACTTACAACACCTTCGTTTAATAGACGCACTCTATTGACTTCGTGCGCTGCTTGAGTATCATCTTTTGATCCGCCAAAATAAGGAACGCAATGTCCTTCTTCTGCCATAATCTCAGTTACTCGCTTCATTTCGCCATTGTATTCTACTTTGAAGTCTCCTAGGATACGTCCGAACTTGCCCTTCATATCTTCGCCATGCTTGTCTTCAGTAGTAATAAGTTTGCCACCGTGCTTCATAAGTTCTTTTAGTCTTGCTTTAGCTGCTTCGCCAAACAAGTCTTCTACCCTATCACTTGTACGTGACTCAGGAGTGTCAATACCCATGATGCGTACACGCTCGTCTTTTAAACAAACGCCAAACCCTAGATCGATATCTACGTCTACAGTATCCCCGTCAACTACTTTAATGACTACTACGTCATACTCGTTCTGTTGCATATTGTGCCCTCTCTAAATAATGTGCCCATATTATTTAGTCATAAAAAAAGCAACCCGAAGGTTGCTTTTAGTTCGGACGGCGTATAGCCTATCCCCGTAGTTTAGAAGTTGAAACTTAGATTCACACCAGGTGTTACATCTGAGCTGTCAAAGTTGTAGTTAGCATCTGCTGTAAGTGTAAGACCGTCAAAGCCTTTTGACCACTCTACACCAGCGTTTTGTGTTGCATCATTTTCGTCACCGTTCAAGTATGCTGTTACGCCACTCATAGTTACGTCTGCTTCAAACGCCATTACTTCTGCTGCATATGTTGCTGTTAAGCCTGCTGTTGTGCCTGCTAGTTCGCCTGCTGCACGACCACCCCAGATATACTTTTCTGTTGTAGTATTGTAGTCAACTGCTGCTGTAATATCTACAGCTGGCATGGTTACTGTATATGCTGCCTGTACGTTTGCTACGTCAGTAACATCTGTAGTTACGTCTGTAAGGCCTAGTGCTACACTTGCACCCATTGCACTTACTTGTAGTGATTCAGTCATTGCTGCGTTTGGATCATTTAGTGCATCAAAGCCTGCTGCTGCAATTGCTTCTGGTAGTAGGCCACCTTGCTCACCATATGACACTGTAGCTTCGCCAACTACTACACCTACATGGTAATCACCAAGTGTTAAGTTGCCGCCGTCTACTGAGTCAAACTCAAAGCCGCCGAATGCCAAACCGTTAGTGCTTGCAAAATCTAGTCCGATTGTTGCTGTTGCTTCTGTTTTGCTTGTTGCTGTGTTTTCAGCAAAGTCAAGCTCGATTGTTCCTGTCATATCTGCCATTGCAGATGTTGCAGCCATTGCGACTGCTGTTGCTAGTACGATTGTACGCATTATAAAAAGTCCTTCTTTTTGATTCTTTTAGTACTCTGTGAACATTGCATTCACTGTAGTAATTACCTAGATAAGACTCGTTCTTATCTGTATGTGGCTATATTTGCAGCATATAAAAAAAGAGTGTTACATTGCTGCAACACTCTTTAGTGCTATGTTTGGTAACAAGGTCTAACTACCTCGTAACAGCCTAGGCTGCTAATGCTATATTTGCTTTTGCAATTATAAAGTTTGTTCGCGGTACGGCGCTTACATCCCGGTAACTCCACTCTTCTATCCTGCCTGTCGATCCTATTTCGACCCCATCAAAAAAATACTAAACTAACTGTTCCAATAAGCATAAGTAT
>Ga0129327_10001615_pt1 | contig 13285 bp, 9 predicted proteins | sample CPBDNA_6_FD_111799 | JGI IMG/M metagenome (GOLD analysis project Ga0129327, IMG submission 111799) | Freshwater to marine salinity gradient microbial communities from Chesapeake Bay, USA - CPBay_Spr_31_0.8_DNA | ecosystem: Environmental > Aquatic > Marine > Coastal | place: USA: Chesapeake Bay... | reverse complement strand
GGTTCCACTTTACACGGCGAGGAGATGGGAAATACGTGCTCGTTGATTTTTAAGCAGTTGGAGTTGGAATATCGCAAACCGGTAGGGATGGGCATCATCGGTCACCAGCTTACCATCTTCGTCTACTCGTGCTACTACGAACAATAGTATCAACAGACCATCATCATCATCATCATCATCGAAAAAGGGCAACAACAATTTCAAGAGAGGATTTCGTTTATCATCATCATCATCATCATCAGAACAACAACAAGAACAACCGGCGAAGATACAGGAAACGTATCAGTTTCACAGTCCGGGAGGGAAAGTAACGTTCGCGCACGAAACCGACGCAGAGAAGTCGAAGTGGACGAATTGTGAGATTTCACACGTCGGCGATGTGAACGAAGAGACAAAGGTGAAGCTTGGAATCGTCATCGGCGAGTTTCACGACCAACTCATGAACCGCATGCTCGAAGACGCGCGCCTCTCGGCGTTGGCGATGAACGCCGAAATCACTCGAGTCGTCTTCGTTCCGGGCACGTACGAAGCGCCGTTAATATTAGAAAACATGCTCATGGACGACTCGCTCGACGCGGCGTGCGTTTTAGGATACATAGAAAAAGGTTCCACTTTACACGGCGAGGAGATGGGAAATACGTGCTCGTTGATTTTTAAGCAGTTGGAGTTGGAATATCGCAAACCGGTAGGGATGGGCATCATCGGTCCCGGGGCAACCGCGGAGCAGGCGGAAACGAGAGTGGCGTACGCCGGCAACGCCATTCGCGCCGCGATTCGAATGGCCAGGACGATGATGGTATGAAATCCTACTAATAAAGAATAGCCGTCGTCACCGAATGTCTTCTTCTTCTAAGAAGGTTGTTGTCGCGTCGTTATTAGTAGTATTGTCAAAGTTGTTCTCCTCCTCCTCCTCCATCTTCTTCTTCTTAGTAATTATAAATACTACGAAATACTCGTGAATAATACAGAGCTCTCTTCTTATCGTTGTGTTCTTGGTGTTTTTGGCTCCTTTTATTTTAGGCGGAATAATCAATAATTTCTCTCTCTTTTGCGAACTCATCTCATCTAATCTCGTTATACTCATTCCTCAGATTTTCATAACCGCTTTGCTTTGCTTTGCTTTGCTTTGCTCTAAAAGGTCGGTGGTTTCCATCATCATTCATTAGTAAGAAAGAAAGAATGATAGTTTTTCCAGCCGCGAGCAGTTACGCGGGAATACAAACGACGATGCGCGGAGGAGGAGGAGGAGTACAAGGAGGGAAAAAGAATCAATTAAAGAATAATCGATTCGCGGCGACTTTTTATTATCCAAGAAGAAAAAGCGCTCGTAATCTCGTCCTCACGAAAAGACGCATCCGTGGTGGTCGAGTACTTTTTCCTCGCGCGGCGGAAATGAACGGAATCGCCGCAGATCCTCCCCCGCCGAAGAGAAAGACAAAGTTTGGCGATCCGAACAATCCAGCCGCGGTTGGTTTAGGTGGCATTGGTGGGGAAAAGCCTCGAGAAGACGAGAAAACAACCTCGACAGTCGCCACAAAAGCGCCTCCTCCTGTTACTCCTCCTCCTTCACCTTCTCCTCCTCCTGCGCCAAAGATGAAGAAGAGTTCGAAAACAACTGCAGTAGTTTCGACGGTATCAAAAACGAAAACGCCTTCATCTCCTCCTCCTTCTAAGAAAGCGAAATCGACGACAAATATACTTCGACCGATAGCGGAGACGCCGTTAAACCGAGGCGAACCGACCTGCGGAGAACCGTCGCCGTTGGGCGCGACGAGGTTGGAAAACGAGAGCGTGAACTTTGCGCTTCGGACGCAGAACGCGACAAATGTGACGTTGGTGTTGTATTCCGAGGAAGATTTTAAGAGTGGAAAGATAACGGCGGAGATTGATTTAGACCCAACAAGTGGCTTTAGAACGGAAAGAGCGAAGGACGACGCGGTGATTTGGCACGTCGAAGTGCCGAATTTGTCCGAGAAGTGTTTGTACGGCTATCGAGTAAATGGTCCCAAGTTACCAGGGCACGCGTTTGATTTTAACAAAATTGTGTTGGATCCGTACGCCAAGCACGTGTGTTGCAACCGCGAAGGGTACGGGGAAACGAATCAACGAGCAGAAAACGATTTGGAAAAGAACTGGCCGCAATACGCGAGCGGGGTTCCAGCTTTGTATAATAGAGGTTCCGAGAATGAGGCGTTCGATTGGGAAGGCGTGGAGTCGCCGGAGTACGAACTCGCCGATTTAACCATCTACGAAGGTCACGTGAGAGGTATTGGACAAACGTACGAGGATATGATCGGCAAACTTCCGTATTTGAAATCAATCGGCGTGAATTGCTTAGAGTTACTCCCGATTCACGAGTTTAACGAGTTGGAATATTCCGACGAAAATACACGAAACCCGGAAACTGGCGAGTTGAGGAGAAATTTTTGGGGGTATTCCACCGTGAACTTTTTCACGCCAATGACGAAATACGCCAAAGTTGGCGAAGCCGATTGCGGACGAAAGAGTAACGACGAGTTTAAAAAGTTAGTTCGAGAGTGTCACAGGAACGATATGGAGGTGATTTTGGACGTCGTGTTTAATCACACCGCGGAAGGGAACGAAAAAGGATTGACGCTTTCTTTCAGAGGCGTAGACAACAGAAGTTATTACGTGACTGCTCCGACTGGAGAGTTCTACAACTATTCCGGATGCGGGAACACTTTGAACTGTAATCACCCGATGGTGGCAGATTTAATCGTCGATTCGTTGAAACATTTCGTGGAGGAATACCACGTCGACGGGTTTCGGTTCGATTTAGCGAGCATTTTGACGAGAGAGGCGTCGCATTATAAAGGCGAGGAAGGTCCGACGGCCGAAGAGTTGAGTTTGTTAGCCAGCGCGCAACCGAATAGTGGCATCAACAACGTAAACTCTGCGGATTCTACGACGAACGGGATGCCGTATAACGACGAAGAGGAGGTGCTCTACGATCAAGACGGGAACCCGATTCCTAAGAATCCGTTACAGAAGATTCCAATCGGAACAAATTTGGAAGATCCACCCGTGTTGCGCGCGATTTCCAACGACCCAGTCTTGCGTAACGTCAAGTTAATCGCTGAAGCTTGGGATGCCGGCGGGTTGTACCAAGTCGGCACGTTCCCGCACTACGGCGTCTGGGCCGAATGGAACGGTAAGTTTAGAGACGACGTCAGAAACTTCATCAAAGGGTCCGACGGATTCGTCGGTGCCATGGCCTCTCGCTTGTGCGGGTCCCCGGACATTTATCACGCCTCTGGACGGAAACCGAAAAGCTCGATCAACTTTGTCACCTGCCACGACGGATTCACCTTGCGCGACTTGGTTTCCTACAACGAAAAGAACAATTTTTTCAACGGCGAAGACAACAACGACGGCGAAAATCACAACATTTCATGGAACTGCGGCAGTGGCCCGGAGGCTGACGGCCCGACTACGGACAAAAACATCGTCGCTTTACGCGAACGACAAATGCGCAACTTTTTCTGCGCGTTGTTTCTCTCTCAAGGCGTTCCGATGATCACCATGGGCGACGAATACGGTCACACCAAAAACGGCAACAACAACACGTACTGCCACGACAACTACTTAAACTACATCGACTGGGACCAAGCGTTAGACCCACTCTCTGGCGATGGTTTGAAACGATTTTGCTCGGAAATGGCTGAATTTCGCGCTCAACACGGCGCCTTCCGCTTACCGGACTTCCCGACCGACGCCAACTGTCAATGGCACGGCGTCAAACCGCACGAACCAGATTGGGAAGAAACGAGTCGATTTATAGCATACACCATCTCCGCCAACACCCCTGAAGACCCGGAAAAGTTCTACGTCGCATTCAACGCCAACTTCGAGAGTATTTTGGTCACTTTACCCGAGTTACCAGCCGGATTGCACTGGAGATGTGTTCTAGACACCTCTCTGGAAACGCCGTTTGATTTCGTCAGCGCCGAGGACATCTCCGACGAAGACAGGTTCACCGCGGAAGCTATGGTTCGTCCGCAATTACGAGCGAACAGATTTACCATTTTGGATAGAAGTTGCGTCGTTTTAAAAGCAGAATTAGATGACGACGACGAGGAGGAGGAAATATAATAATAAATAGAGTGAGAGAGAGAGAGAGAGAGAGAGGACGTGTTTAGTAGTACGTCCGCATTTTTGTTGTTGTAATTTAATCACACGTTGAATGAAACCATCCACAAAAACGGTCTCGTAAACGTTGCTCCTGAAACCTAAATATGTTCGCTTCAAAAAAACGTCAGACTTCTCGAGGGAGAAAGAGGTAAACAACAAACTCCTCTCTCTCTCTCTCTCCGTCTCCCTCTCGTTTTCCCTCTCTCTCAAGTCATGGCACCGTCTCTCTCGTCGTCGTCATCCTCATCGATGATACCGAAAATTCCTCAATCGAGACCGAAAAGGAGATTACTCGTCGCCGTCGTTCTGTCCGTGTGTATCGGATACGTTTTGTTTATGATTTTGGGCGATTCGCCTCCACAAGGCGTATCTCCTAATCATCATCATCATCGCGTGCAACAACAACTTCCAAACTTAGCGGCGAGTCGGAGTTCTTCTTCCTCGAGCGCATCTTCCTCCTCTTGGTTCTCCTCTTCATCTTCTGCTTCCACTTGGGCGACGACGACGGGAAATCACGAAGAAGAAGAAGAAGATGTGGATGTTGATGATGCAAACGACGAGTTGGGTAGCAGAAGTAGCGAAGAAGGAGAGACTTCAGAGGAAGGAGACGAGCCGACGCATAGACACACGAACGACGATATTGTCGTGAGCATAGATGATAGTAGCAGTAAGAATAGCATGAATAGTGGATTTTCCTCCTCTGCCTCAGCCTCGTGCGACCCGGACGATGCGACGGCTTGTCATCACCCGAAAGGCGTCTGTCAAAAAGCCACGCGAACCTGTTTGTGCGCGAAACTTTGGCAAGGCGACCATTGCGAGAGGGCTTACCCTTTAAAAGGGAAACACATCAAAGCTAAAGTTGAGAGAGGATTAGGTTTTGCTGGGTCGATTACGATGAGCAAGAAAATCACCGGGAAGAGGAAGAACATCGAGGTGACTTTACCCGGGAAGGAGAAGGACGCGGACAAAGGACATCGAGTGTTAGGCCCAGTAGACCAAGAGTTGCTTTCGATTATGCCGCAAAACGATGCGGTTGGGGAGGTGTACAATAAATGCGCCGTGGTCGGATCGTCCGGGATATTGTTGAATTACGAAAACGGGAAGTTTATCGATGAACACGACGCAGTATTTCGCTTCAACTCGGCGCCAACAAAAGGTGGATTGGAAGCGCACGCCGGATCAAAGACAACGCATAGGATTACAAATACCCAAAATTGGGCGTTCAGAGAAGGGAAAGAGTTGTTGTTAGTACACATGCGATCTCACGCGTCTTTAGCTGCGTTTATTAAAACGAAGAAAGGCGACAAGTCCATTAAAATGGCTGCGTTCGATCAAGGGTTCGTCGAACACATGGCGCACTCTTTGAATTTCATGCCGACGAGCGGTTTATACGGAATCATAATAGCGTTATCTAGATGTCACGAGGTGAACTTATTTGGTTTTCAAGTTTCAAGCGAACACGGTGCCTTGTATCACTACTACGACGCGTGCGATGAACCCGCCAACGGCGAGCGAGACGGCGCCGAGTGGTTCGTCGTGAAGAAACTCGCCGAGGAGAAACTCGTAAAATTTGCCGAGCCGTGCGTGGTGGAGTGTCATGAGTCCAAGAGTAAATGCCAAGAGTGTAAAAGCGAAGCTGGAATGCCGAGCGTAGATTTATCAAACTTTCGAGCGACTTCTTTACAGATGAAAGGTAAAGATTTGAAGAGAGAGTTGACGAAACAGACGTACGCGGAGAGGAAGAAATCGTGTCCGGCGTGTTCCAAGTCCTTCGGTGGATGTCGACCGCCTCGACACTGGGCGTATGCCAGAGACAGAAGCTCGAGCAGACACGGGAGTGGGAGTGGGAGTCACGCGCACGGTTAGTAAAAGTAAGAATGATATTTTTTATACATCACCCAGAGTACTAGTTGAACATTTCTGTAATGCGAGAAGATTTTGAGCAAAATAATGTGTTTCGCCAGAAAAAATTCTTTCAGCAAACGCCACCAGAATAGGTGAATAATGATAACGATAAAATAACAACAACAAGAAGAAGAGATGCATCCGGGCGCATTTGCAGACGATCTTTGGCTTCTCTCGAGAGTTGAGAGTCTCCTCGACTGTCTCACAGATGAATCAAAAATACAGAAGAAAAAGTTTGGTTCCAAAGCGAAGCGAGAACTCTCGCGAGATTTCGTATCTGTAATTAGGGGTGTTCGCCCGGCGTTTATGCTCGATTACGCACCATTGATGACGAAAGAAGACATAGAATTGATATCCAAAGAGATAAATGAAGACGTTTTAATACCTTTGTCGCGCGGAAGAGGAGGAGAGGAAGAAGAAGGAGTGCTTTTGAAAGTTTGTAGTATTCTCGACACGGTTGTGTTCGTTACATTAGGGGAAGATGAGGAGTTGTTGTCTCACGATATGCCAATTTTAGTGGATTTAGACCAAGAAAACGCGCGCGCTCGAAAAATGACACCTTTAGAGATTACGGTTATGACCGCTTGTCGTGCGAAAATATCCTCGAACTCAGGTGTGAATATCGACGAGAGCGATCTCGGCGAAGGCGCCATACCTCCACAAACGTTCGTCGGATGGATGCTCGGGTATCCTATTTTGTATTATTACGGATCGAATAAGAAATACGAAAGCGAGGAGGAAAAAGAGCAGATCGCCAACGTCACCGCACGAAAGCTTTCTTTGTGTTCGCTGGTGAAAGTCGAATGCATAAACGACAAGGACGAGGTGATGTATGGGTTCACCTATCCTGAAAGTCTAAATGAAGACGCGCTCGTCAAAGAAGCTCTGAAGCGTTGGATGGATGACATAGAAAAAGAACAAAAAGAACAACGACAACAAGAACATGCGATTGGTTTAAGTGTTCGTGTGACGCATCGTGGACCTTCCCCGATTGCGCTGTAGAAATAGTAGAGCAAAATAGATTTAGGCTGAACGCGCGTTGTTGATTCATAATAAGTATTGATTATTGATTATTACTGGTTGAATTTAAATATTTTTACTCTCCTTTTACTCTGTGCTCTTATCTACTCCTCGTCCGACTCCTCGTCTTCCGAGGCTTCTTGCAACCACTGCACAAATGGTTTCACTTTCATAAAGAACCTTTGATCGGCGTCCGGATCGTTCTTAATATCTTTCGCCCGCTGATTCGCCCACGCGAAAATACCATCTTCAGAGAGCAAGTCGGCGTCGTATATCCCTTTAAGAAACGATGCTGCGCATCCCAAAACTCTGGCACCCCCTGTTCGACCTTCAAACGGGGCTTGCGAGCACGCGAGAGACTCGAGAATGGAAACCAAACTGATTTGGTCTTGTTTCTTCCCGATAATTTTTTCTAAAGCTTCACTAAATTTCTCGACGTTTTTGACCATTTGCGCGGAGAGTTCTTTATCGGAATCTGGCATGTCTTGTGGCTTCAACGAAAGGCACGCGAGAGCAATTACGGCAAAAGCGCCAGCTTCTCCCGTACGCCTACCAAACTGTTCGGCTAATGGTTCCAAAGCTCCTTTTACCGATGCACTGTCGTACTTCTTCGATTCTACGAGTTTCAACGTTGTCTCTTCGACCGCTTTCTGAAAGTTGATTGTTTTCTGAATTTCTTCGGCTTCGACGTGCGAACCCAACACGGCTTTTCGCAAAGTCCCCAAGGAGAAGAAGATACACAAACCGTCGCGACGGAGACGACCGATAAACTGTTGCAAATCTTCCCAGGCAAGTAATCTTCCGAGCTCTTCTTGCAAGAGTAACGTGTCCACGGCGGGACAATCGGTACCGTAAATAGACGAGTAATCGACAACAAGCACGTTCAACGGCGGCGACCTTCCCTTCAAAGAATCCGGTACCGTCAACAACGCTTGATTATACAATCGCTTTACCATAGTCTCCGTGCCTTTACCACTTGCGTACGCGACGCCTCGGGACAACATGACCAAAGTGTCGATGTCCGACTCCAACGCCTCTGCTAAAGAGATTTTCAACATCGGTCTCAAGGTGACCAATCCGACTTGAACGTCGTCCCCGGCATCGGCTGGGTTTTCATCGTCGGCGTCGCCTTTCTTCTTCGCGGCTCGTTTTTCAGCCTTAGCGTTTTCTTTTAACATTCTCTCGGCTTCTTTCAATTTAGAGTTCAATTTATGCACGGCGGCTTGCCAGTCTTCTTTGTTTTCGAAACCGGCGAGTTCCAACGCCGTTTTCCTCGGGTTGATGCAACCAACCATAGTCACACCTTCCTTACTTAAAGCATCTCGAATGCCGGCAACTTTCTTCGGCGCACCTTCTCCAGTAGCCCAGCGAACTTTATACTTTTCGAAATCAGGCTGCGGAATGGTTTTCATCTTTGGTTCGATGGCCAATCGTAACGATTTGACGTCCCCGTAGACTTTCTCCCATGCCGCTTCCGGACCATCAATGCCTAATAACTCGTTGCCTTGCTTGGCGGACATGTGCCTCAACAACAAAGTCGGAACGCGAATATCATTCATAGCTCTTTGGAATTCACCATAGTTTTTGAACATCCCAAACGGAGAAATCGTGGAAATTTCATTCGTCGCTTGGTTAAACACCGCGAGTTTCGACATCGGTAACTCGTACGGTGCCATTTCAATGGTGTCTCTCCTCGCCTCCGTCGGGCCTTTCCACCAATCTTCTAACGTATCCCACGTGCCCAGCGTTGCAGAAGCTAGCACAGCCGCGTGCGGCATATTCGCTTGAATGTTTGAAACGACGCCTAAAACCTTTGGGTCTAAATGAATTCCCATATTCGGTTCATCAAAGTAGAGCAAAATTTTCGATTGGTTATAAAAACTCGATTCCGGCTGTTTCTTCGCCGCTTCTAATATTCTCGCCGTCGTATTCAAATCTGCAATTATAATATCTGGCTTCCCCGCGCCATGATCTTTTAACTTGAAACCAATATCCGCGGCATATTCTAGCTGTTGTTCCACCGTGCCGCTACCGGCTGAAACTTTCTCTCCGATGGCCCTCGCCGCTCTCACAGCTTTTTTATTCCTCGCCTTATCTCGGATAGAATACGGTCTTCTGACTTGCGTCATCGTCCCATCACCGGTATTATCTCTGGCCGCCGTCCAATACGGCACGGCGTGCGCTTCGCACTCCTGGCCAACTCTCTTCAAAACCTGCTTCGTCGGCACGGAATACAACAAGATGACGTCTTTATGCTTTTGCTTGATCAGACGCAAATACGTCAGAACCGCGGTAAACGTCTTACCAGACCCAGTCGGTGTGCTTAAAATCACGTGCAACGGTAACGGCATTTTCCCTCCACTCTCCACAGCCTGTTCAGTAACCGTGTAATGCTTATCCAAAACCTCCAAAAGTTCGTGCTGATGTTTATACATTCTCGGCACCCCTCCGGATTGCGCTCCAGTTTTATTCGTCCACGCGTGCATCGCCGCGAACGTTTGATCTTTAATCCTATTCGATACGCTCTCCCAGACGATAGCCGCCGCTTTCCACTGAATCGAGTGTTCTCCATTCATCAACGCCTCCCTCTTCAAAAATAACAAATCTCCCGCTTGCGCGTTATTTATCGCCGTCAACCATCGAATGGTATGTTTCGCGTACTCTCTCATCCCTTTCAACTCGTCCATGATTTGTTGCGCCCACATGGACTGCAATCTCTTCTTCTCCTCTTTATCCGAGGAGGCTTGTTCGTACTCTTTCGGGAAGCACTCCTTGACCAATTTCTTAAACATGTCCGAGTCTTTCCTTTGCACGTAAAAATACTCAAACACCTTGTTATCCAACAACGTTGCTGCGGCGGATGAAGACGCCGCCCCGTCCCACGGTTGAATCTCTCTCATGATTCGAAACCCAGCCGAACCTCTCACTTTGGCGACTAAATCGCTGTTATCGATGTCCGCCCAATCGTGGTGGGTGAGCGAAGACCCAACGTCCACGGATAAAGTCGCCTCGGCCGACATCGCTTGCGCGATGACCGCTTGGTCGTTCTCCGTGTCCGAGACCCCACCGGCGTGTAAATCCGAATCCGAATACTCGTCACCCGAGTCCGAATCCTCGGGGTTGTTTCCTCCATCGTTTTCGCTCATTTTATGTTTAATACGTGTTGTTGCGTGTATATTTATCTCTCTGTTTGTGTGCTGTCCTGCGTGTTGAGGTTACTAATAAACAAACGCGCGTCTGCAGACAAACTTTCCGACGAGAAAATGGTGATTCAAAACTCTTCTCTTCTTCTTTGTGTGACTTCTTTCATTTTTTCCTTCTTTTTCCTTCCTTCTTTTTTCTCCTCCTTTTTCTTTCTTTTTGGCTTTTCGTGCTGCTGATGGATAATTCGCCGCATTTATTATATCCCACGCACTCTCTTCTTCTTCTTCTTCTTCTTCTTCTTCTTCTTGCAGAAGAGACGCATCAGAGAGACAGAGACGTATCAGAGAGAAAGACACGAAAGAATAACATATAATGTCGCGAAGAGGCGTCCGAAGAGCCGGAGGCGCGCGAAAGATGGTCGCTTTATCGCGAATAAAAAACATCACCAACGAACAAGAGTGGATGAAAATCTTACGAAAAGCGAAAGATTCAATCGTGTTGGTGGAGTTTGCGTCTTCCACATCCATGGGATCGAAAGGGATGCAACCGTACATGTCGACGATATCGCGAACGGCGGAGTATAATCGAATTAAAATGTATAAAGTGGACGTGGATTTAGTCCCGGATGTGGCAGTTGCGTGCGGAGTGAAAGCGATACCGACGTACCAAATTTGGAAGAGTGGAGAGAAAATAGACGAGATGAGCGGAGCGTTGCCGCAAAGATTGGTGACGATGTTGAAAACGCACAACGTTCAAGAGAAATCAAAATTCGTGTATTTAAGATTAGCTGCGACAGTCGCGGCAGCCATCGGTGGGGTTTTCGCTTTACTCAAATATAAAGCTGAAGTGGAATCGAAAGAAAAAGGCGAACGCGAAAAGCTTCTGGTGAAACGCGCGGAAGAACAGAGAAAGTTGAAAGCGCAGAAAGAGAGAGAACGAATTAAAGCGTTGGACGCGAGAGGAGAGAAAACGGTAGAAATGATTGGATTGGACGAAGACGACGATGAAGACGAGGATGAAGACGAGTGGGACGAAGACGACGAAGACGAAGACTAGAAAATATTTGTGTGTTTGTTTGTGGTTTTCAATTATATCTACTAATATAAAAAAACAAGTTTCATTGTGTGTTTCTCTCTCTCTCTTTCTCTCTTAACTACGTGTTTCCCTCTACTTTACCATTTCAAATCGGGGAACAGATCTTCTTTTTTCGGCGATGGCACAGATTGTGCCGTCGTCGTCGACGAAGGCATGCCGAAAGTATCGAAGGAAATTGGAGGCGGCGCGTTCGGATTCAGTTGTTGCGTTTGCGGCATCGCAGGAATTTGAGGTTGCTGATTATACATCATTTGAGGAGGCACTTGAGGAGGAGGCATACCACCGTACATGTTTTGCATTTGCATTTGAGGAAGCGGTTGCTGTTGTGGTTGTAGCTGTTGTTGCATGTATCCTCCTCCTTGCATCATATGCGGTTGTTGGTGGTATTGCTGTTGCGGCACGCCTGCTCCCATGAATCCTCCCATCTGTTGTTGCATTTGCGGCACGCCTCCGCCCATTACGTTTTGTTGTTGTTGCATCATCATTTGCGGCACTCCGCCGTTCATCATCATACCATTACCCATTGGTGGAATTTGTTGTTGTTGTTGCTGCTGATGCTGCTGCTGATGCGGCATGACCCCGTTCATCATCATGTTGTGTTGCGGCTGTCGCGGCTGCTGCATCAACGGCGGCGCCGCGTCGAATAAACCCATGATGTCTTCTTTTGACGCTACATTTTTCGGCGGTATGGCAGTGGTATCTACTTTCGCTGCTGTTGTTGATGATGATGGCTGCGGCTGAGCTACGTCGAAACCAGCGAACATGTCCACCCCACCATTCGCAGGCGCCGCAGTCGTCGGCGTCGGCGTTGTGGAAGTCGGCGCCGGAGCGGCGGAGAAATCCCCCCAATCGTCGTCGTTCGTTGCTGTTGCTGGCACCGCTGTCGTACTCGTCGGTGCGCTCCCAAAATCCATCCAATTTGCTCCTAGATTTTGATTACTAGTATTTGCTACTGCTGCTGGTGGTTGCGCCGGTGCTGCCGGCATATCGCCGAACAAGTCTAAGAGTCCCGCCGCCGCCGACAGTCGCGGTTGTTGTTGTTGTTGTTGTTCATGTTGCTGCTGCTGCTGCGCTTGTTGCGGGGAAGCAGCTGCTACTCCATCGCCGCCACCACCTCCTGCTGGCAACGGCACCGGCCCATCCGTCTCTTTATCGCAATACATTTTCCTCTCGTACTTTTGTCTAATATACCTCTCCACGGTTGGCAAATCCGATTTCGTCGGTTTCACATTCGGAGGTAAATTCTTCTCCCAAAACACATTCGCTCTTACGTTTCCCATGCGTTCCATGTACTCCACCTGCGTTTCCGTCCACTTATCCAACTGCGTCGATCGTACCCTCGAAATGTGCACGCCTAAACTTCTGTGGATTCCCGAACAGTTCGTGCATATGAAAATCCCCAAGTTCATGCTCGCCCATCGCGGTAAACGCGACGGACACTCCGCGCAGACGATGTTTTCCGGTTTTTTTAAGCACGCGTTTAAGCGTTTCTGAAGCGAGAGCTGAAGTCGATCGGACGACATCTTCTTTTCCCCGCTCTCTCTGAAGGTGTGTGGGCCACTAATGCGAGGGATGTGGTGGTGTGCGCAGGTTTAGAAGAACGAATATTACTATGAAGATTAGTGATTTTAGAGAAAAGTCAATTCGATTCGACACAACACAACACACGACGAAAAAGCAGTGTGATGAAAAGTCACTCACAGTAGTTTCTTTTTTTGTGAAAAAGCAGAGCAGAAAGCCCGAAACCTAAATTTCGCACAACCAGCTTTTCGCAAGAGGAAAAGAGGAAACAAAACTCTTCTCGTTGTTGGTTTTATACGACAACCAACACCCCTTTTGTCTTGTTTTGTTGTACGAACGACTCGTGAGACATCAAAATCATATCAAATGATATTACAATACATAAACGCACTGAACGCGTCGACGAAATGGCGCGTCGTGCTCGCCTCGAAAAGTCCTCGCAGACAGG
>Ga0129327_10001614_pt1 | contig 13285 bp, 19 predicted proteins | sample CPBDNA_6_FD_111799 | JGI IMG/M metagenome (GOLD analysis project Ga0129327, IMG submission 111799) | Freshwater to marine salinity gradient microbial communities from Chesapeake Bay, USA - CPBay_Spr_31_0.8_DNA | ecosystem: Environmental > Aquatic > Marine > Coastal | place: USA: Chesapeake Bay... | reverse complement strand
CGTTGCCTAAAGCCGCTTTCATGTCTTGCATTTGTTCCCCTTTAACGCTTGCCGATAACTTGCCGCTTGATTACGACCTGCCCCGGCTGCACATGTGTTTTTGTTAAATTGTCGTAAGCTAGGCCGTCTACAACTACGCGCCCAGATGTCACAGAGTCTACAACACCTGCGCGCTTTGCGCGTACGTATTTTCTATCTTGCCACCATTGAAACATTTAGTAGTCCTTTATCAGTATAGTGTAGCTGCCCACCACGCTAATGGCTGCGCCGGCACCGTCGCGAATCGCGGTCATCTTTACATCTGTCTTCTCCGGAAAACCGTCTGTAAAGAAACCAGGCGCGTCAGTTTGGATCCTGTATGTTAACAAGTGGCTTTTCCTGTACCACGACTCCCCTAAAGGACGTCGCCAGAATCCACCATCCATGGGCGAGTCTTTACCCTGCCAAGTCCTGGAGTCTATCAACCAACCGCGCGCACCCGCCGCTAGGGTGTATTGTGTTTTGTGCGTGGTACCGTCTAGCGGCTGCATATGCGTCTGAACATTACCGCCCACCGATCCACGTATAGTACCTACGTTAGCTCCTGCAGAACCTACCAATACAACGCGTGAGTAGTTGACGCGTAAAAAGCTCTGCAATGTGAGCGCAGGTGTAGCTCCGGTCATGATCACAGTTTCGGAAATAGGCAGGTAGTTGGTATCTAGCCCCTCATAGTAAACCGTGAGAGCACCCGTGCCGCCTACATCGTCTGCAGGGTCGTCACTAACGGTGGATATGACAGCAGCAACACTAGGCCACACGAGCACCCCGCCCTCTTCCCAAATGTCTTCCGCGGTGCCTGCAATGTCCGGGTTACGCCCGATTACCTGCACCACGCTATAGCCTTTAACTGCGCCTGTAGCTACAGCAATTAGGAAAGGTTGCCCGCCGAAAGGCGGTGAGGGGTGTTTTAGTCCCGGCATTTCTTGCCCTTCAATCGTTTGATTTTTTCAATGCCGATGATGTGGCGGTTCTGATGTCCGTACTCGCTGTGCCACACGTCTAGCTTAAGGTTCTGCCCGCTGCGATATCCCTGCCCACGGTGCCAGGAATCGCCCGGCGCAAGTGTCCGAAAAGTCTCAACGATAATTCCGCCCGTGTATTCTTTTAAACTATCGTGATGCACGTGGCCTTTATACCAGTGATAGAACTCGGATTTTGCAAAATCCTGTTTCCAGTCCGTGGCCATGATCATGCCTAGGTCTAGGTCTTTTCCGGTATCCCCATGTGTTGTGGCGATCATCACCTTACCCCAACGGTACATGTGGTGTTTAGTGGGTGCGCTGTCTACAAGTACGCGCGGCTCTTTGCGGTAAAGTTTCTCTAACATCAGCGCCAACATTTTAGAACTATCGGCGTCGTGGTTACCCGTCACACAAATCACGCGCACGATCGGAAACTTAAGCAGCGCTTGATCAATAATATCTATGAAGATGTCTAGACCTACGCGCACTACCTTAATGCGGCGCCCGTCTACGTCTACGGGGGTACCTTTGCTAGTAGTGTCGTCTGAATTATCGGCGTGGAAATAATCACCGAGATTGATGATTTGGCATTCCGCGCAGTTAGGAGCCACCGCCATCAATGCGGCGATCGCCGTGCGCATGTTAGCGGCTGCGATCTTCAGGTCGAAATCCTCGCCCGTCTCTTCATGCCAGCAATGTAACCCAATGTGCGGATCGCCTAGCGGGATTACAGCTAGCAGCTCTTTAGATTCGTCTTTAGGCTTGGCTGGCGCTTTAGCAGGCTTTGCTTTACCGTCGTAGCCCTCTAACATCTCACGCATGGCTTGCATGAGGATCTCAGTCTGCCTAGCCTTGTCTGCTTTAGACTTCAGCCATTGGACCTTTACATCGCCCTGCGCGTCTACCATCTGGCTAACGCCCGTTAGTGCGAAGCCGTCAGGCAGTAGGTCTTTACCGTAGTTGTGCGCGCTGGCGTCTTTGCGTGCGTTGCGCTTAGCTATAAGCCTAGCGCTCTCCCTCTTAGAGCGACACTTCTTACATACGCCTCGCCTCTTTCCAAAACCCTCTAAAGGTTTGTTCTCCCCGCAGAAATTGCATGTTTTCAAACTATCCCCTTATTGTTAGTTGCGGAAAGCGTAAGAGCCTACCGCAATGCCTATCAGCGCCCCCGCTACCACTAGCTTCCAGTTAAAATCATCCGGCCTGCGTAGTTCTGCGTTCTCTGCTGCTAGGCGTGTGATGCTATTCTGCAGCCTCACCACTTCAGAGTCAAGGTCTTGCCATTCGGGCTCCGGTATGTAGCGCCCCGGATCTAAGTCGATCGTGCCCCCGCTTGGGTGCGCGGTACACGTTACCGGCGTCTTAAACCTAATACTTTCACCGTGCGCCTTAGACGCTAGCAAAGTGCATGCCAGCGCCACCGCCACCGCTACTATTTTACTGGAAGTCTTTGAACTCAATTTGTGATCCTTCGCCAGGGTTTGCCTCTACGGCTGCCTTGCCCGCTTCCTCGGCTGCTAGGATTTTGTTGGGCTTGTCGAATACCCATCCTACTAGACCAAGCACAGGCTTTAACCATGAAGGCGCTCGGCCCTGAAGTGCTGCGATGACAGGCTTGAGGATAGAGAACCCGCCAGCGGCGAAGAGAGACACCTTCAGAGCGCTGTAAGCTAGCGCTGCACTGAGTGCCCCGCCCGCTGCGAGTGATGTACCTAGAGCGGCACCGAAGCCTCCTAAGAGAACCAGGAGCGAGCCTGCAGCGGAGGTGCCTAGCCACGGGTACTTGGCTACACCATAGCGCCTAAGCAAAGCTACTGCAAGCACGAGGCCAAGAGCTGCGGCTAGCGCGTACTGCCCGCCCATGATCGCATCTAGCACAGGCTTAGCAAGCTCGCTAAGCTCTTCACCCTGTGCTACTGCAACAGACGTGCCAAGAAATGACAGCGCCATAAAAACCAAAGCCGTGATGTGATGTTTCATAATCCTATTTTCCTATCCTATCCGCAAGTTAAGTGTGTGATTTGTGCAACTGATTGGCACGCCGCTTGATATTTTTCTGGCACGAAATGGCAGAGTATTGCTAGCAGCGCTCCAAGCGCGATCGCCTGGAGCTTCAGCGCTGCCACCGTTTTTTTATTATGACGGGATGTAGGCATCTAGCTCCTGATTGTAAGCGTAGCGTATCGGACCTATCTCCAGTTCGAAATCCGAGGTAGGTCCTGTGCCGTCGGCTCTAGCTACAAAAGCTAGCCGAAGTATTGTGGTAGGTCCTACAGGCACATCTGCGTTTGTAACCTCGTCCTCCAATACGCCATTCAGGAAGAATCGAGCTACTGGGGCTGTAGTGTTGTCTACGCCTAAAGGTGTGTTAGCCCCGTGGTATTCAACCCTGAAAGTCTGGTATGTGCTAGCCGTCGGTGGTGTGCCCAGGTCTAGGCGCGTCTGCGTGGTTTCAGCTACCGAGGTGTACCAGTTCGTGTCTGATGCTAGTTTCTGAAACAGTACGTGTGCGTTAGTGGTGGGCACGCTGTTCATAATGCCGAAGTTGAAACCAAAGGCTACGTCGACCCCACTAGCACCCACGGCCGTTAACAAAACTTTGAATTCCGCGACTATGACAGCGTCGTCTATATTCCTGTGGTCAAAATATCTGTAGATTGTGCCGCCTTGATTTACAGCAGCGTTATTTACGCCGATCTTAAATACGGGGTGGTTTTCTGTCAGCGATGACTCTTCTGTAATGATATCCACATTAGTATCAGATCCTGATACTAAGCCTTCAGCCATTAAGGTTCCTGAGGTAACAGGCCCTACGTCTGTCAGTAATCTTTGTGCTTCGTATGTAATCTCCACGGCGGGCCCCATCCAATAACCTTCAGGCCCCACGTAGTTTTGCACCCTACCGTCCTGGTCCGTTGTGCCGACTACAGGCGTATGATCTGCCAGGTCTGCGCGCGTCCAAAGGCCGTTATTGAGCCACACGATCCACAAGTAAATCCTATGTAGGATCCAGTTAATATGCTGCGCTCCAGTCTGCGTGTCAGGTACAGCGCCGGTTTGTTTGAGCGTAGCGCCCGGCTCTGTTACCTCTGTGGCGGTATCATTCGTGGCCCATTCGGGCAGCTCTGTAGGTTTATCAGACATTTAAGATTCCTTACTCTATCACGGATGACCAGTAACCGCCCGTGCCGGGTGCTGCGACATCGCCCCAGCCCTGTAACGTGCTAGATACGGGGTGGTTAGCAGCGTCCGCCCATGTGTGGCTATTCGCTACAGTGTCCGTTAGAAAGTGAAACTGCACCCTAACGCCGCCCGCCGCGGTGTCACGCAGAAACCCGATCAAAATGCTAGCTACTGTTGCGTCCGTTTCCGCGTTGACAACCTGCATAACCAGCCCCGCCGGGTAGTCGTATGTGTATGTGATCGCTAGCGTTGCGTCATTAAGCACGCCGCGCGCGACCCTGTTAAAGTCTGACACTAGGCCCTCGCTATTGTTGGCGGCAATCCTAGCGCGGATGTAGCGCTCGTAATCAACATCGCTTTGGCCGTTGCGCGGCTGTTGTACGACACGCCCTAGCAGGTCCAACTGTTCGCCCGTCGCGTCACCTAAGCGCCTTAGCGTATACAGGTCATAGAATGCAGTCTCTAGCGCCTGCACTTGCGTAGCTATCGCCGTTAGCACTAACTCATTGTTGGGGAGGCCTTTAGACGCTTCCGGCTGCCTGTCTAAGGCGTCCGCTACGTGCGTTAGGATTTCGTCAACAGCCATACTAGGGGGTGCCTGGCGTGGATGTGATTACGATCCTAGCGGTGTCGTGTACTGCTTTCTCGCGTGTACCTATAGCGATCGTGGTCTCTAGCGTAGGCGATCCTGCTGTACCGATCGCACATAGTGAGACCTCTAACACGCCCGGGATGCTGTGAATCTGCGCCTCAATACTGCCGCTAACGGCGTCCTTACCTGTGGCCTGCAAGAGGCCGAACGCAACGATCGCCGCCTTGACCTGATCGTCCCCGTCATCGGGATATGTTAAAGCGTCGTAGGTGTATGTAGGGGAAACGTATATATCAATCTCAGTCGGGTATGAGAATGCCATAGCGTGCGCGTTGCCTTCGCTATCCGTAGCGGTGCCTGAAGTGCTGCCATAGGTTAGGATCCCGCCACAAACGTTAGCCAGCAGTGCGTCGTATATGTCTTGCGGTACAACAGTGGAAGGTTCGATCAAACACTCCACAGCCTTAGGAGGCACGCCGTCAGCGTCCGTTGCGTTTGTGTTATTCCAGAAGTTTGTGACACCTGTAACGCCTGTAACTTTAAGTAGTGCCGCGCGCACGGCGTCTATTGTTGCGGTGCCGGCGTCCGCGATCTCCTCCTCGCGCTTAGCTCTCAAGGATGCGTCGGTTTCAATGTTTGTACCCGGCGTGGCGTCCTCAAGATTCATCACAGAATCCCACCCGCTGATCGGTGTTTCAATAGTAATGATATCGCCCGACACCCCTAAGAGTGGCCCGGTGTTTACCGCTGTGGCTGCGATGTCCACGGCGCTAACACCGTTACCAATGAAGCGCCATGTAGCTGTGTTGTCAACCTCGGCGGAGGTCTCGCCCGTAGGCCCGCCTGATCCCGCGCTAGTCCCCGCCACCGTGCAGATGTAGCAGTTACCTCCGTTAGAGCGCCGATCGTTCAAAGCGTAGGCTGTGCTAATCGCCCACGCCGTTAGCGCTACCAGAGTACCCGCGGCGTCCGTTGTGAATAGCTCGCCTGTACCTGTAACGCTCGCCTGGCTCCCTGATGTGATGACCGTGGTAGCTGTGCCCGTGGCCGTGATCGTGACAGTGCTGGAAGTGGCTGCATCTCTAAGCGTACCAGTCAGAGCACACACAGCATCCTGTGCGGCGCCCTCGGCTTTGTCAGGGTCCTGGCTGCTGTATGTAGCTTCGCCTAGCTCCCACAGGAGTGCTAGCCGTTCTGCTATTATACCGATCTCCTTGCCTAGTGGTGTGGCGTCTGTGAGATCTAGGCTGTTGCCGAAGGTGTCGTGATAGTCTTCGTTAATCTCCTCGCGGATGATTTGCGTAGTCTTAGCAAGGTATCCCGTTGCGCTTAATCCATAGGTTGGCATGTTATACGGTTCCCGTTGCTGCGCCGAAAGGCGTTAGTACTTCAAAAGTTACTGTGGCTGTGCGGCTAGAGTTATGATAGCTCGCCTCTAGTGTAATGATTTCGGACACGTTAGGCACTTGCTCGATAACGTCCCGGTAGATCTTTAAAACTCTAGCCTTGTCAAAAGCGGTGTTTAGCACGCCCGTGCCTTCGGTGAACAGATCCACGCCGCGCTCTATGTCTAGAATCCACTCGCCTTTGATAAGCTTTAGCGCGGTCTCTACGTTTTGCTTTACCGACTCTAGTCCTGTGGTAAAGCGCTGCCCTGTAGTGGCTAGAATCTCGCGGTCGCCGTCAGCGTCTAACGCCCACGCGATCGGATCGTTGATGTCAGTGGCCATTTATTCCGCCCTCACTTTCGTAGCGCCTACGGGTGTGGGCGCCGGGTTTGTGGGTGTGCCTAGAGGGTTTGTGGTAGGCGGGCTTGTTAGTGCCGCCGCAGAACCTGTGCCTCCCAACAGTCCGGCGTGTGTGTGCGAGTCTAGATATGTTTTAAGCGCATCCAGATCGCTTTTCAGCGCTACGGGATCAGTGGCATCCTTAGAGCCTAAGCGCATGGGGCCTGATAATACCGCGTCCGTGGCGTGCACCTGATCCGTGCTGTTGTGATACAGGCTCGGCGTACATACCGCGTCGCTTATGTCGTGGTTTCTATGGTTAGCAGGCTTGCGTACGCCGCCCTCTTTTAACCACTCATCTATAGAAAAATCAGTGAAATGTAGGTATACGAGGTCACCTTTAGCTATGGGGAACGTGAGCGAAAACACGCCGGAGCGAAGGAACATCACAGGCACGTCTGATAGCGGCTGCAGGTCGTCGTAGTCAACCGCGCCGGACTCATCCACATAACCAGGCATGATCAGCGGCTGGACCTCTGCGCGCTGTGTGGCGCTGTCGTAGGAGTTGACGCGGCCCGGCATACCCACGTGTAGGGATCGCTGTGCGTTCAGAATGCAGCTACAGATAGCCTCCTCTAATGTCCTGGAATTGCTCAAATGTGAATGGCCTCAACATCAGAATACCACGGCGTGCCGTAATTATCGCCCACCATAGTTACCTTCGTAGCAATATACGTGCCGTTAGTATCGCGGGATTCGACCTTAAGAATACGCCCCGGCGTCTTTTCAGAGTCTAGGATCGTGCGAAGTTTCAGCACCGCGGGCTGACCTTTCTTGTCAGGACTTGTTAGCTCAGGGCTTCCGATCATGCCCGTCTTCACTGAGACCACAACCGCGCTAGCTGTAGTACCCTGCCCGTCCTTCAGAAACTGTAGGCGCCCGTCCTGCCTAGACCAGCCCATACCCTCAACCTTTAGAAGTTTGGTTAAGCTCTCCGCGGCGCTGCCTTTGAGGGTGAACCCGCTAGAAAAGGTCTGTTTAAAATCATCTAGGTTTTTAGGCATGGCGTCGCCCATGGCACCTACTATGCCCTTGATCACTTCTCTAGGGTTGGCGTTGATCTTGTAGCCTTTGTTATGCCTAGCGTGCTTGTCTTTATCGTGGCCCGTGCCTAGCTGCAAAGTCGTGATCCATTCCGGCGCCTCTTCTTTACTCTTGCCTGTGATCAAATCGCCTTCGTAAATCTTGGAATACTCGCCGTCGTAACCCGCTTCAAGTGTCACGCGGATAGGCTTCTGTGCGAATAGTTTGCGCGTGCCTTTGCTAAGGTTGTAGATTCTGATCGTCGCTTTGTTACCTTGCGGCTTTAGGTCTTTAACGATCTCAAACGATACGCGAAGGCCTTCTATCACGGTCTCGCTACCGAAGTTATTAAAGCGCGCACCTGTTGAATCCGTTGACGTGCTAGTTAAACGGCTCGCCACAGTAACCCGCACGTTGCGAATGAAGCTAGGCAATAGCTGCAGCCCATTCCGCGTAGGTGTAAAAGTAGCAAACCACGCGCACGCCTAGATCGCCAAAAGCCGCTTCCACCTCTTCGCCGCTAGAATCCTGTGTGACGAACACGCCCGCGGGCATGTCGGCGTGTGCTGATCTGTTAGGCGCAAATGAGTTAATCAAAAAGCGATTACCGGCGCGCAACATTTCCCCATCAGCTGTGGAGATGTCAAAATACCACGCGGATTCACGTGTGTTCCAACGTACGTCGATCAGATATTCGACCTCTGCTAGCGTCGTGGTGAAGCTGTAGAAAGGCTCGCTAGGGATTAGTGGGAGTAGTGCCGGCATTATAGGGCCAGCCTCGCAAGCTTTACGGCCATGCTAGAGCCTCTGCTACTCTTAGCACTGGTTACGGCCTTAGGTTGTACCGCGGGCGCTACCTGCTTTGCCGGCTTGGCGCCTTTATTCCTATTCTCCTTATGTCTAGGTAGCTTCACCTGTGTGAATTTGTCTTTGGTCTGAATGTTAACCGTTGTGATTTGCTCAAAGGTCGCCGTGAACTCTAAAGCGTCCCCCGTGCTAGCGCTGCGCGGATCCGTTAGCGACACCAGTAGCATGTTGTCAAACGTCCGGGACGATCCGATCACGGTGACTAACTTGTACTCTTTTTTTATCTTAGCAAGCCTGGCATATGCTTCGTTAGAAGGTAATACGCCTGTAGCGCCTTGGGCTATTTCGAAGCGCTTAGAATATAGCTGGCCTATAGGGTTGTTGGAGACAATGCCCGTAACAGTAAGGCGCTCCGGCGCTTCGATGACATGATCGGCAATGCTGGCGCCGTCCTCTATAGGGTAGCGCGTTACCTGCCCGGATTTTACAGGCTGCTCACTGATGAACACATCAATCAAATACCCGTCTATCGATACGCTCACGGGATATCCTGTGCTATAGCGTTCGCCGTGGTCTCTTCGCTTTCTTTAATTTTTTCCTGTACCATGCGCGCGGTCTCCTCCGTACCTACGCCCTGGAAGGTGAAGGTGTTTGTTATGACATTCCCTACAGGGGCGCCCGTGGTGTTAGAAACGCCGCCGCCCACGCCGCCGCCGTTTTCTGCAAACACGCCTACAGATTCTTGTGCTGAGAATAGCTCGGGCGCTAGGTCCTGCGCGGCCTGCCTACGTCTGAAGCCCGCTGTATCGCTCCTACGCTGATCTACGGCAACCTGCGCGACTATACCTGCCTTATGTAGTTTTTTAATTTGATCAAAGGCTGCGCTGCTGCCAGTGGTCATGGAGATTAGGCGCATGGTAGGGCTATTGAGCAAGTCCGTACCCATCTGCTGAAACCCTTTACGGACCTCATTAAAGAACATGTCAAAATCTTGCAACCATTGTTCTATGGCTTCACCAAATACTGAGCCTATGATCGACTCCTTACCTGTGAGGAATGCTACGAAGTCCTCTATAACTAAGACAAGGGCCACGAAGAGCACAATCATTAAGATAATCGGTAGTGCTGCGGCTAGCCACGCCGCGGCTAGTTTCACAGCTGCAACTACGCCTTCCGCCGCTACAATCTTCTGAGCTAATGCTACCGCCAGTAGTGCCGCCTTCCACGCTGCGAAGCCTATCACTAGAGCTTTAGCGTTTTTGATCAGGAAGCCTACAACCTTAACAAGCGCTATAACAAACTTGACCATGCCTTTCATGAAGGCTGCAAGCTTCTGCTTTATCAACTCTCTGTTAGCTTTAGCCCACGCTAGGATCTGCCCCGATATCTTCTTAAGCTGTGGCAGTAGTGCGATCACTGCCTGGTTCCTAAACCCTGTCAGCATGGTTCTAACACGAAGCATCGTGTCGTTATACTCTTCAAAACCTTTAGCTTGATCGCCTGAAATCTCTGCGCCTAGTTCTGTAAACTCCGCCTTGAGTTTGTCGACGCCCGCGCTACCTTCATTAAGTAGGGGAATCAGCTGAGCGCCCGCGCGCCCAAAGGTCTTCATTGCTAGCGCGGTTTTTCTAGTACCGTCTGGCAGCTGTTGGAACTTATCGGCAATGTCTCCTAGCATCGCTTCTAGCGGCCTGGCTTTACCTTCACCGTCCTCAAACGCAACGCCTAAGCGCTCGAAAGGCTCTTGTGCTGTCTTCAGCCCCTGCCCCGCGTCATCTGCAGTACGCGCGAAACGTTGCAAGCCCGTACGCAAAGCGCCTAGGCCCGTGCCGGAAATCTTAGCCGCAAACTCTAGCTGCTGTAGACCCTCTACGGAGATGCCTACCTGTTTAGACATCTTGGCATATTGATCAGCCGCGGCCGCAGTGTCCCCAATCATCTTGCCCATGGCTGCAGTAGCAACGCCCGCAAGCACGCCCACGGCCTTCAGCCCTGACTTAACGCCGTTTATAAAGCGCTGCGCGCTAGCACCTGAAGCCTTATCAGGCTTGATGCTTAGCAGCGCGTATAGGTCTGCAACTTTAGCCACTACTTAGCGTACTTCTTTCTGTAGGCTTCCTGCAGGTCTGCCACGGCGTCTAGCACAGAACATGCTTGCTCTACGTCATCAATGCTAAGTGTGGTCTGTAGTTCTATCATGGTCGCCTTGTCGCTATTCCAGAGGCGCCAGCACGGCCAAGCCTCTAGTATGTCATCAGGTAAATCTATGCTTGGTCCGCCGCTGCTTTTTGTTGGGCGCTTAGTGCGGTCCGCCCGGCGTCTAAAAAATCCGCAAAATTTACTTCTATGGCAAACTTTAGTGTCATCAGCATTGCTAGGAAGTTGCCAGAGAATGCTTGATCGATCTTCGCTTCAGACGTTAGCTCTATCTTACTACCGTCTACCACCACGTAGGTGCTCTGTAACAGCGCTAGCACTAGCGGCACATCCTCGGCTAGCCCGCCAAGTAGCGCCCCTATGGCAGGACCTAGGCCCGTTAAATCGGCCTCCAGGTTGCTAAGGTCAGCGCCGCCTTCCGTTAGCGCTGCGAGCGCCGGCCCTAGCACAACACCTAGGCGCGTAAACACGCCGTAAGATCGCATAGCCGGAAGCTGCACGCTAGTAACTGGCAGGCCTCTAATATCCCGCTGTTCTGTCTTGATCATATGTAATCCCCCCTAGGATTGGTTATGTATTAAACGACTGATCCGCCTACCGTCATAGTTAGATCAGCGCACTCAATAACCCACTCGCGCGGGCTCGCGTCTGTAGCGTGCTCTACTTCCGGCATCTTCATAATCCAGGCATTTTCTGCAACCATAAGCGTGGTGCCATTCAAGTCTTTAACCATGATAGGCGCGTAGGCTGTGCCTGACTCCTCATCAATGAGAGCCTGAGCTGTAAGCAGATCGTTAGTAGGCGATTCTGCTAGAAGCGTGATCGTGATCTGCCCGGTTTTGTTGCGGCTGCGCACTCGCGTAACGTCGCCCTGCCCGCCCACCTTTACGGTGTAGGCGTCTTCATTGCGGGACGTTTTGATCATGGTGCCGTCATTGAATCCTTGGATTAGGATAGCGCCGAAAGCAACAGTAACGCGGGTAGGGTCGTAATTCTTAAAGGCCATGTTATACGCTCACAACGCCGGTAATGTTAACGATGTGTACAGCGCCGGCTAGCGTGCCTGTAAACTTCATATCTGGTAGGGTTCTTAGCGTCTTGTTAGCCGCGGAAACGTCCGCAACTGCAGGCACTGTTACAGTAGGTGTAGGGCTACTAGCTAGCAAACCTCTATCCACCGCGCGCTTTAAGCTGGCTTCCATTTCCTTCTGAAGGATGGCAACGCCGGCATCTGTGAAAGGTACTTTGTTAGCGTTGTAGAGTACGCCGAACACACCTTTACTCATGTCGTCTTCAAGCCAATCCAGGCCGCGCTGTGAATCAATCCAGTCACCGTCTGAGGTAGTACCCTCTGACATCATGTCGCGTGCTGCTACAGTCTCGTAAAAGTTAGCAGATCGTGCCACTAGGTTAGCGCGTTGCGTGCTTGTAAGGGACAGCGCGGGGACACCTGAGAGGGTTTTAAACTTCCAAGTGATAGACCCCGGATCAAGGCTAAGGCATCGGCCCGCCCATGCGGCGCTATTCATTTTAGCGGGGCTGTTGTGGTAGGTGCCTGCGGTACGTGCGCGGCCTAGCGTCGCGATGTCGTCTAACGTGTCACTGTTGCCCGCGGCGGTTGTAACGGCGTCCGACTCAGGAACATCAAACAAGTAGAGCTTCTTAGCAGTCTGTACCCACGCGTCGGCTGCGATGACCATAGCGTTACTGTTAAAGTTTGTTAGCAGTACGTACCAATCGTTATCTTCTAGTGCGATGGCTGCGAGGTCCGTAGCGATGCCCGGGTCTGCGTGTGTCATTTCGTTTTGAAGTAGCGCAGGATCGGATACTGCGATGGAGAACCAATCGCCCGCGGCGTCGCCTGTGATTGTTAGCTCTGTGGTGCCGTCAACTACCGCGTAGTTATTGCCGACCACTGCAGAGATAAGAGTCTCAAGGCCTGCGCAGATTTCGGCCACGGTTGCGCTAGCATCTGACGTGTAGGTAACTTCGGTTTCTGTAACACCCTCGCCCGCTACTGTTACCGTGTAGGCGGTAGAGTTGCTGGCTGTAGGTGTAAGTACATAAACTTGTGTAGGCTGTAGTAGCGCTTTGCCGATCTTCACCGTGGTGGGGTGTGGGTTCTGAGCAAAAATAGCCTGAGCTGCAAGGTATTCCGGGCTTGTGGTGACTGCGAAATCTGCAGCTACCCCTGCCATATCCGTGTAAGATCGCACACGTTCAGCCCATGTAGCTGTGTGTGAGACAATCAAAGGCGTGCCGAAGCCTGCGCGGGCAATACCTACGCTATCCTGTGTAATTGAAAGCGTAACGTGATTAGATAGTGTCATTCAGGCAGTCTCCGGTTTGAGTCTAGCACGATTTGTGCCAAGTTGTAAAAGTGTTCTAATGGTGTGAAGTTATGTGAGTATTGCAACCACGGATACGGTCAGTGGTGCGGCCCTAGGGAAAGTTTCGATATCCCCCCCACCGAAATCTACTATGAACTCCCCCGAAGCTGTCCCCGCTATTGCGGTCTGTGTTGCGGTGAAAGCGTGGCTGACAAGTCCCGCGGCGGCGTCCACTACGGTGGCCACGGTTGTAGATATAGCGTCTGCAGCATCCTGGAATCTAAATGTTACGGTGGCTCCAGCCAAGTTTACGGGTAGCCTGTTAAGCAGTAACGTAGTCTGTAGTATGGGAAGCGTGTCCAACTGCCGTATCACAAAAATGCTCATAGTATAATCTCATCT
>Ga0129327_10001613_pt1 | contig 13298 bp, 18 predicted proteins | sample CPBDNA_6_FD_111799 | JGI IMG/M metagenome (GOLD analysis project Ga0129327, IMG submission 111799) | Freshwater to marine salinity gradient microbial communities from Chesapeake Bay, USA - CPBay_Spr_31_0.8_DNA | ecosystem: Environmental > Aquatic > Marine > Coastal | place: USA: Chesapeake Bay... | reverse complement strand
TTATGAGGTAACTCTACAATCAGATGGCCAAACCGCCATTGAGATCTCAGGATCCGCAGCCGTTTAATAGTTAAAAAAGGACAAAATCATGAAAGAAGAAAATAAGCACAGCTTTAAATATGAACTGAAAGATGAATTCAAATACCCGGCTAATGGGCAGCTGGTATATGCAAAGTTTCTAGAGTTTTATCCGCCATCTGCAAAACATTTTGGGACTGCTGCTAGATTGCAACAAATGTATACTAAGCCATTGATGGACGAAGTTAAATCTAGGCAAGCAAGTGTAGATGAATCAGCGACAAGCACTGATTCTGATGACACTGATCAGAAGTCTCTGAATGATGCTTACTTCATGATCTTTATGTCTGGATGTTCTGATATCCAGGAAGCGTCAGATCTGTTTGAGAGTTTATTGAAAAGTGGATGTTGCAAGATAGATGGCGAAAACGCAATCAGGGGACAGATGCTTGATGGGTTGAGCTACAACGATAAGAAATATGCAATGAAGGAGTACTTAAACACTTTTTTGCCCCCAGAGGTTTCTTCTGCCGACCAGTAGAAGAAATAGAAAGCCTCATCTGTCAAATGCTTTATTTTTATAGAGGCGGCGTTAGCTATACGGAATTATCTAGCATGCCATATACTGAATTGCTCGTTCTCCAAGAGGGGGCCGAGAAAATATGCTTAGAGCAGCAACGCGAGGCCGCAAAAAATGCCTAGAAATATTAGCTACACAATTACGGCCGTCGACAAATTCTCGGCCGTTGCTGACAAGATAGCAAAATCCCTGGATAAGATTCAAAAATCCATGGGAGAGGTAAGTAAAGGCACAAAAAGCACAGCAAAGCACATTAATAAACTATCAAAAGCAGCAAAGCCAGCACAGAAGGAATTCAAGGGAATCGACAAAGCCGTCAAGAATGTTAGCGCGTCTGTAAAAAAGGTAAATGCCGAACCACTTGATAAGATAGGGAAAGCTGCTGCCAAATCATCTTCCAAGGTTGCCAAGGTTGGAGATGCTGCAAGCAAGATGTCAAGCAAAGTGTCTCGGTCATCATCATCCGCATCGAGAAGTCTAGACAAGATATCTCAGAAGGCCGGGCAGGTATCTCAAAAAGTTAATGATATAGGTGCTAGTTTCGCAGGATTTGGCGTTGCTGCAGTAGGGGCCGGAACGTTAAGTGTTGTAGCTGCGGATGAGCAGCTTAAGAGTGAGGCTCGCCTAACTAATGCGCTTGGCAAGAAATCCCAGGTCCTGGACAGGCTGGCTGGAAAGACTCAGTCATTAACTCGGTTCAAGAAGGCTGACGTTGTGGCAGGTCAGGCGCAAATCGCCTCGTTGATACGTGGGAAATTCTCATTTGAAGATACAGAGAAAATCATCTCGAATTTAACACCGTTGGTTGCCGATCTTGCTACAACAATGAATATGGATATGGTTGGAGCGGCTCAACAAGTTGCAGAAACCTTTGTTACATCTGGAGCGCCTATAGCAAATCTTGGCCTTACGTTCAAAGGAACCGAGGGATCAGCATTAAAGCTAAAAGAGATCATTGATGGCCTTAAAGAGAAGGTTGGTGGCGCAGCTAAGAAAATGGGGGACGCTGGAATTGGCCCAATGGTTAAGTTTTGGCATAGCTTGAACGACCTAAATGTTGTAATCGGCAAGCAGTTAATGCCGAAACTAACAAATTTAGCAGAAAAGCTTAAAAAAGTAGTTGGCGCTGTAACAGAGTGGGTTAAAGCAAACCCTGCATTAGCTTCTTTAACATTTAAAATAATCACATTCACATTAGCATTGGCTGCCGCATTAGGCGGGTTAAAATTAGCTGCAATGGGCGTCAAGTTCTTTGCAAGCGCAATAACTTTGTTAACAAGCCCAGTTGGGCTAATCATTGCTGGAATTGCATTGCTTGTTGCTGGAGTCGTTCTTGCTTATAAGAAATCAGAAAGATTTAGGGATATCATCAACTCTCTGTGGCAAGCCATGATGCCGTTGAGAGAAGCATTTTCTGAGCTAGGATCCGCTTTGGCAGGCCTTGGCTCTTCATTGACTAATACATATAAAACATCTGAAGAATTTAGAACAGTGATTAATTTTTTACTCACTGTATTAAAAGAAGTCGGCTTCATAATGATGAAGATGATAATCGAACCATTGAAGTTGTTAATTAAGATACTTGCGAAATCAATTACGATGGTTTCTAAGTTCATAAAAGTAATATCTGGGATAAAAAACTCAGTATCAGATTTTAAGAGTAGCGTTAAAGATATGCTGCCAAACGTTTCTGGAACCCTAGACAAGGTTGGGTCTAAATTTGCAAGTTTCGGAAAATCAGTTAAGGGGTTTTTGCCAAGCTTTCTTGGGGGCGGTCCACAAGCGAATATAAACGTTGATAACTCGACAAGCAAGCCAACCAACATCATCCCTATGATGGAGAAGTCTCGAATGGATAGAGAGGCGAAAGTTATGCAGGAGTTCAAGTCCAGATCTGACGTTAACGTCAATCTAAACGCGCCTCCTGGAGTTGTTGGCGATGTATCAACCCGATCCAATGGGCCGACTAACTTTAACGTGGGCCAGAATATGGCGTTTGGTGCAGGATGACAGATACAATTTTAAACAGTCTTGAAGTAGCATCATTCAGAGGCGCGGAGTTCCTTTATAGCGCAGGCTCTGTTTCTGCCGGGCGCAAGACCGTCGTATTTGAGTATCCCAATAAATCCTTCCGGGTTGTTGAGGACCTTGGTGGCTTGCTTAAGACCTTCCAGATCACCGGCATTATAACCGGAAGAGATTTTGAGTATTTTGAACGCAGAAGCAACCTAATCAATGAGCTTGAGCGTGAATCGGATGGCGAGTTAATCCACCCATTCTTTGGCCGGATAAATGTAACGCCTCAAACGTACACTGTATCAGAATCGCCCTCTACGTTAGGCGTCGCTACCTTTACAATGACGTTCTTGCAGAGCAGGCCAGCATCTTTGCCGACATTGTCGCAAGATAATAGCGCCAGGATTAACCAGCTATCTGCGGACTTGTTTGATCAGATCAGTGCTGAGATCAGCGCTAAGTGGTTTGTCACTCAGGGATTCATTAACAACGTACAGAATGCGATTAATCTATTGAATGATATTAATAGGTTCATCAGCTTAACACCTCAGCTTTTTCCTGGACTAGTGGGCACATTAAGCCAGTTCTTTGATGCCTTAAACGTATTCAAAGACTTGACTCCGAGACTAGTCGATTCACCTGAAGAGCTAAGCACCCAGCTAACTGATTTATACCTACAGGCAGACAGCTTGGGAACTTCCGCCATTGATCGCGTAAGAATCGCTAACAACCTATTCAATTTTGATTCTAGATTCGATGAAATTAGAACAACAACCGCTGGCTTGACGGAGCGTCGCAGAGACACAAAGCTTTTAGACCTGGCAGTTAATTCTATGGCGCTATCGAATGCCTATCGATCTATCCCGCAGATCGAGTTCGAGACACAAGACGAAATAGACTTGGTTACAAAGGCTCTAGAGGGTCAGTATAGATCGATCATACAGAAGAATGAGGACTTAACTCTAGAGAAGGATACTATCAGAACGATAGCCGCCATGAGGAACGAGGTAAGGCTTTATTTTGACCGTCAAGGGACCACAACAAGCAAGATCATAACAGTTAATACAAAGAGGACAACGCTTAAGGAGCTGGTATACAGGTACTATGGTGACTTAGACAATCTTGACACCGTACAGAACTTAAACAACTTCGCAGCCCCTCGATTCATCGAGGGGGACGTTAAGATTTTATCGATATGATTACCGCCGAAGTTAACGGGAAAAGCTATGATGGATTTACGAGGATAAGCGTCACTCGGAACTTCTCTACTCTTGCCAATGTGTTCTCGTTAGAAGCCAGCGACATACCTGGGCCATCATTCCCGATTAAGAGAGGGGACAGATGCGTCGTCAAGGTCGATGGCGAGAGCGTAATCAATGGCTATATAGAGATCATGAGATTTAATGTAAGCGCCAAGTCTCATACGCTAACATTTCAAGGGCGCGATATCACCGGCGACATTATAGACTCAACACTGAGCGGGGGTGAAGAATTCTCTGGAAATCTGACGTTAGCAGACCTTTGTCAGAAGATAGTTGACGAGCTTAAATTGACAGATAGTGTTAAGGTCATAAACAGCACAGAAACAGAGCAGCTAGATATCGCATCGGCAGGAACAGGAGAGAATGCGTTCTCGTTCCTATCAAAATACGCGAATCAAAGACAAGTAATCCTGAATACGGATGGCGATGGAAATATAGTAATAACAAGACCGACAGCAGACACGATTAAAACAAAGCTTGTAATGAATGTTGGCGACGAAAGCAACAATATATTGTCATGCAGCGGTGGATTTAACGATACGCAGAGATATAATCTTTACTTTATGAACTCACAGGTCAATCCTGCGTTTGCTTTTGACAAATCTGGATCAATAGAAACAAAAGACGTTGTAAATAGATTCGGAAAGACGGAAGACAATGAAATACGCCCTAGTCGTCAATACTTCTTGGTTGGCGAAAACCCTAACGATAATGATGTGATTGCTAAACGAACGGAATGGGAGGCCAATTTCAGGAGATCGCAATCATTTGACTATACCTGTGTGGTTCAAGGGCACTCCTATGAGGATGGAGCGATATGGAAGCCAAACCTAAAGGTATCAATTGATGACAGTATAAACGACGTTAAAGGGATCTTCTTTTTGGACGAGGTTCGGTATTCATTGTCAGTTTCTGAGGGATCGTTGACTAGCCTGAAGTTCTTAACACAGGACGCATACCAATTGCAAGCAGAAGAGAACGCTAGGAGCAAACAAAGTACAACAGCAGCAAGCAAATACAGCTTCTCTGAATTATTTACGGAGTTAGACAATGGGTGACATGCAAGCAGACTTAAGGAACCTCCTTAAATGGGCGATGGTGACATTGCCGAGTAAAGATGACGAGGACTTTGTGGTTAATCAGATCACTTACCTCGGGAAGAAAGCGGCTGACGCAACGGTTGTGTACCCATATGGGTATCACGCGGTAGCACCTGCAAAAAGCATGTCTATTTGCTTCTCAGTACAGAACCAAGAGGAAAGCAGGGCAATAATTGAGTTTGATCCTAAAAATAGAATAAAAAGAGGATTGGTTCCAGGCGAGGTTATTGTAGGAAATCAAGAGAAGAAGACTTTTGTATACTTTAAAGAAGATGGAAGCATAGAAATTGAAGCTGTTGGTGATATCAACATAAAGGCAAGCTCAACAGTTAACATTGATGCGGATTTAGTCGTTACTGGCACCATAACTGGACAGAGTGATGCAAATATAGCTGGCAATCTGGACGTAGGTGGTAATATAATAGGGGGCGCCACCATAGTAGCGCAAGGAGCTATAACAGCAACTGCTGGAGCCACCCCTGTAACGCTTAACGAAATCAAAGATGGATACAACGCGCATACGCACGTAAGCAACGGCCCAGGTAACCCAACAACAGGCACAAGCGACCCGATTTAAAACATGGCAAACATTGACATTAAAGCAATCCCGCAAGACAACGGGCTATACGATATTGATTTCGGCCCAGATGGCGATTTCGTACTAGATGACAGTTTCGATACGTCGTTGTATATGTCGGTACTTGCTGAAAAGCGCGCGAATGAAAGTGAGGTCCCAAGGTCTGACCTAAGGCGTGGATGGATCGGGAACCTGTTCTCTGATACTCAAGATTTCGAGATTGGCTCTAAGCTTTGGCTGTTAGACCAATCAAGACGGACGGACTTGACTTTAACACGAGCCCAAGGATTCGTTAGCGAAGGCGTGCAATGGTATAAAGACCAAGGGCATGCTGCTAAGACTAAGACAACTTCATCTTTTACTCAAAATGGAGTAAGGGTAAACGCGGAAATATTCAGAAAGAACGATATAGTTAACGCAAAATCTTTCGACCTTTGGGAAGAAACAGGAAAATAATATGCCTTTAACATTCCCAACACAAGAACAAGTACAAGACAGAGCAAGAACGGATGTAAGGAACTCATTGCCCGAGTCTAACCCATTCTTGTCGAACTCTTGGATATCTGCATTAATATTCTCATATGCTGCTGCTGTTCATGATGCTTATATTCAGCAAGAACTTCTGACCAAAGAATTGTTTCCAAATACATCTACCGATGAATTTTTAGCTAGGTGGGCGTCAATATTTGGGTTATCAAGAAACCCTGCAACAAAATCAAGCGGGTTGATCACGGTGACGGGATCGCCTGGTTCATCAATACCACTGTCATCTCTTTTGCAATCTGATAATGGGATTGCGTACACAACGACATCAATCAAGACAATAGAGAGTAGCTCTATTTCTGTGGTGTCTCTAGAGAGGTCTGGTAATACAGCAACCGCAACGACATCAAGCGCACATATTCTTGCAAGTGGAATTGATGCAACTATTTCGGGTGCTGATCAATCAGAATATAACGGGACTTTTGAGGTCAGTGTTTTATCTGAATCGCAGTTCTCTTATACGGTTCCAGGAACTCCAGTCACGCCAGCAACCGGAACCATATTAGCTTCGTTTGATGGTTCATCGATTCCGGTTGATTCCACTACATTCGGCCAAGAAACCAACCAAATCGGTGGTGCAGTTGTAACATTCGCATCGCCTATTGCTGGTATTGATAATTCCGCTATCGTTCAGTTCAACCAGCTATCTGGCGGAACTGACATAGAATCAGATCAAGATTTTAGAAGTCGCTTATTGACAAGAATACAGAAGCCAGTAGCCAACTTTAATCCTGCGGCTATTATAAATAAGGCTCGTGAAGTAGCTGGAGTTACCAGAGTTTTTGTGAACAAGGTCACGCCGGAAGTTGGTCAAGTCACAATTTACTTCTTGCGCGATGATGATTTAAATATCATCCCGGACGCTAACGAAGTACAGGAGGTTAGAGATGCAATAAATAACGACGACGATACGGGGATTTATCCGGCGCATTCCTCTGATGTGGATTTATTTGTATTGGCTCCTACCCCGGTGACAATAGATTTCTCTTTTATTGCGGTGAACCCGAATACAACGAGTATGCACAATGCCATAATGGCAAACTTGAAAGAGTTTTTTAGGGAGTCTACGGTAGTTAGCGAGGACGTTTTGCAGCTAGCATATGACTCTGTAATTTTCAACACAATAGACCCTGAAACTGGGCAGAAAGTTATTTCGTTTTCATTAGGGTCTCCGGCTGGAGATGTATTAATTGATATCGGTGAGATTGGAATATTGGGGTCCATAAACTTCTCATGACGAAATTAACAGACTTTGACAAACATTCTCTATCGGATAATGCAGACTCATTGGCAAACTATTTACCTGGGGGGGATGTATTCGCCAATGCTCGTATAGAGCAAACAAAAACCAGGAGATTGCTTGAAGGGCTTGCACCTGAGCTCCAAAGACAGGAGGGCTTGATACAGGACTTAGTTTCTGAATACTTCCCAGACAATACACGGGCGTTCATTGAAGAATGGGAGCAAGTTGTAGGGATTCCTGATAATTGTTTTGGCGTGGCGAATTCTATAGATGAAAGGCGTGAAAATGTATTAATTAAACTCTCAAGCCTTAACTTGCAAACAAGGCAAGACTTTGTCGGTTTGGCTGCTCTTTTTGGATTTGATGTAGAAATAAAAGGAGGCTCTGAAGTTTTCGAGGCGTTCACTTTTACTTTCCCGATTGGTTTTGAGCCATCTGCCAGGGAGGACAGGCATACCATGTATGTTTTTTTTGCCCCTGGAACATTAGAAGAGGTTTTTCCGTATACCTTCCCGCTTCCTTTTGGTAGTGGCAGGCAATCAATAATGGAGTGCTGGTTTAATGAATTGGCGCCCGCAAATGTTCTTGTTGTATTTGATACTTAACTTAGGAGTTAAATAATGGAAAATGTACCACTGAAAGTGATCGGTTCACAATTAACCGCAACTGAATTTAATGATGGTCCTATGACTGAGCTTAAAAATGCAGTTACTAGTACTGGTCAAGTATTAACAGTGTCTGATTTAAATCAATTATCTAAATCAATGGGTAACTACGCTTCAGCTGCAACGTATTTTTTAGATTCAGGAGTAGCAAACGATTATATTGTAAATACTCTCTCACCTTTACAGGGGGCAACTCAATATTTCACTGGAATGACCGTTAATACACTCCCGTTAGCATCAAGCACAGGTTCTGCAGTGACCATAAATGTAAACTCTTTAGGTATAAAGACGGTCGTCACTCCATATGGCGGCACTCCGCAAGCGGATGATATTGTAGCAAATCAACCATTGAGTCTTCTTTATGACGGATCAGTCTTTATAATAACATCCAAACTATCGGTACCTGTTGGAAAAGCAACATTAAGCGCTGATCAAAACATAGTAGACCTTGCTGTCACTACACTGGCATTCGACACTCCAATTATAAACTTAAATTCAGGATTTACGCCTTTAGACAATTCGTTTAATCCAAAAGTCTCCGGAATATATTCGGCGGGTCTCTCTATAGGAATGATTAATATAACAGGCGCAGTTGTTCGCGGGCAAATTATGTTCAATGGAGTTACGCCAGTTGGGACATTTAAAGACGAAGTAAACTTGTCTGGAGACACCTATGTAGGCTACATTGAAGCAAAAGTGGCGATGAATGGAACGACTGATTTTCTAACATTTAACGTAGTGCATAGTGACAACTCATCAAGGCTCGCTGTCGCTGAAGTAACATTTGCTTCAATTAATCTAATCGAAAGGACATAGTGGAATTATGGCAAATTTCGATGAAGCGCTAAAATTTATGCTATCAAACGAGGGCGGTTATTCTGACCATCCGAATGATTCTGGCGGGAAAACAAACCTCGGGATATCTGAGGCCTTCTTGCATGCTATTGGTGACGATAGAGACCCTAAGAGCTTATCCTATGATGATGCTAAGCATCTATATAAAGAACATTTTTGGTTTTTCTCGACATTGGAATGCCAAGAGGTTGCTAATAAGGCATTTGACATATCCGTTAATATGGGACTGAAGAGCGGAGTGAAAATTTTACAGATTTCGATCAATGATTGCTGCCAGCCTGAGATATATCTTGAGGCTGATGGTCTGATTGGGCCTAAAACTTCGTTCGCTGCCAACTTTGCGCATCCTGAATTACTTTTAAACTTTATGCGCCTTAATTCTGTTCGTAGATACGCCGGGATCGTGAATAAGAATCCAAAGCAAAAGGTGTTTTTATTGGGATGGGTCAGGAGGGCTCTATTATGAGCTTTTTTAGCGCGTTAGGGAACGGACTTCGGTCTATAGCCCCAACAGTCGCAACGGCATTAGGGGGCCCTTTGGCTGGCAATGCTGTTAAGTTACTGAGCGACACACTATTTGGGAAAAGTGATGCAACAGAGGAAGAGATTCAGAAAGCAATATCGAGCCCAACAGCAGAGCAGCTGATTAAGCTAAAAGAGTTAGACCAGAACTTTGACCTAAGAATGGCAGAGCTCGATGTTGAAGAAATTAAGATACATCAAGTAGACCGATCATCTGCGAGACAGAGAGAGATCGACATATCTAACACTGATAGGTCAAATCGCGATCCGATGATGATAGCGCTCCCTGTGATGTCTTTTGTACTAATGGTCGCATGTATTGGCGTATTGATATTTACAGAAAGCAGGGTGGCCTCAAGTGCGATGTCATTCTTAGCTGGCAGCATAACGACTGCATGGTTATCAATATTTAACTATTATTATGGATCAAGCTCCGGATCTAAATCTAAGGAAATAACAATAGGCTCAGGCTCCGTACAAAGAAAAGGTAAATTATGACAATGGAACTGCAAACAGTCGTCTCGAAGCACTCGGATACACTAGAAAGCTTATCGGATAAGCTTGTAGAAGTCATGAAGACGATGGTTTTGCTCGTTGAAAGGGATAAAAACATGAGCGATAAACAACAGGAAATATCACTGAAGATTGACAAATTGGCCGGGGCCCTAGAAAGGCAGGCGGATATGTTATGTGGCGTAGGAGAAAGGATATCCAAGCTAGAGGACAAAAGGAACTTCGGGAGCATCGCTGCGGATTTTTCTAACAAGTACTGGAGAGTTTTTGTATCAATAACTCTGTTTGTTGGGCTTGCCTATACATTTACCAAGGACGATCTTGCTGACGAATTATTAAAGAACGCTACAAGTCGAACCCATATTGAAGGTAAATATTATAAAGCGAAGACAAATAATGGCGCAATAGATACTTAGCTGGACCGGCCGGAGAATTCCAGCCGGCACCGGGAGTTGATGGTATTGGAGTATGGTAAATCTGGCCTCAGCAGCATACCATCTTTGTTATCGACACTACCGCTTGCCGATTAGGGTGCCAGACAAAAAGGTTGGTCCTGAGGGATTTTTACCCCCTAAATGCTTGTGTCGGTAGGTCATCATGATATATACATAATGACTCTACTCGCTCTAGCTTATTCATACTCAAATCGCATAAGTTTTCAGCATTCCACACTATCTTTAGATAAGGATAAATTTCACCCTCCATACCCTTGTTAAAGATCATGTGGTTAATCTCTTCAATCAGTGTCTCTCTCGTCGTTGTCATTGCTAATGTCCATATTTATAGTGTGGTAGGTTCTAACTTGAATTCCATCCGTATCGATACTAGTCGAATAATATAAGCCCAAAACCCCATCAAAAGTCCACGATGGATCAATGATATTGTTTTTTGGTTTGATGGCTTTGAATCTCTCATTGAACAAATAAGAGCTCATGACTTCTTGATTACTTTTAAATTCCATAATCGCCCCTTTAAAAACACTCGCAACATCACGAGTTAAGTTAATTATATCATAAGACAGGCTCTTGTCAACTATTTTCTCATGAATTCATTTTCGGGAGGGATTCGGGGGTTCGGACCCCGAAAAGCGCACGTTGTCAGCTCGATGCCTGTAATCCCTTATAATATTATTGATAATCTACGTAATAGATTCTTTCTATCGTATGTCCTGAGTCTGTGTGTATAATTACGATAATAGGATAATCGTGTTGTAGCTCGCAAAGACATCCAAAGCAATCCTCTAAATCATGCTTTTTTATTTCTGAGTCTTTAAGTTTTGAAATAAATGAGTCAAGATCAGACTCAAACACAGAGTCGTTCTGAACGTAGTATTGATTTCTGTCAAGATCCCAATATAAATAAGGAAAAAGGACGGACACCTTATATACTCTGATGTGTTCTATGCCTAAACTTATTAAATGCCCCAACACATCCGGGAGAATTTCATTCAGTTCCATTTGTTTTACTCCTTATGTTTGTCATAGTTTTAGACGTACACTTGCGAACAGATTATTTGTCTAAATAAGCTCTGCATATATCTTTAACGCTGTCAGATGTCTTTGTTTCCGGCTTAACTAGAAACTGAAGATACCCTTTGTCTAACTTAACAATATCAGACACTCGCTTGCCTTGATATTTTCCGCCAGGAAAGACATAGTCACCATCAGGAGCGTGGGCGGGGGCGGGAGCAGGGCTATCCTCATGAACCTGGTTCGACGCAGAGTATTGCTGCTTCGGAATGAATGCAGGCTTTTGGTGCGACTGCTTAGATCCCTGGCTTGCATCTGGGTCGATGTCATCAGTAGGAACGCAGAAGAATTTCAAAAGGAAGTACCTCTCACTATAGGTTAGCGCAGAACCAAACGCCTTTGAAGGGTCGTTCTGAGTACCGCATAGAAACCATGGGGTCTCTAGGCAATCCTCTGGATTGTCCGCGTTGATCCAGATATAGGTCATCTTGCTTGTGTAGCACCAATCCACTCCATCCTTCTCAATCTTCGGGTCGTCACCAACAAGAGGCTGAAGGATAACCCCAAGCTCATCCATCTTTGATTTGATCTTAGAGAGCACTTGAGACCCAGATACATACTCGTATTTGTATCCCTTGGTGTCTTTCTTGAAGTAGGTCACATTCTTCCTAATCTCAACAAGCTTCTGCAGGAGGTTTAAATTATTCTCTTGCGCTTCTATTGAATCTTTACTCATGATAACTCCTTAACAAAGGCCGTGAGATTTAAAGCACCTGCCGCCAGCCTCATTTAATGGAATGCAGTCAGACACCACATTCTCGATATGCCTCTGCATCATATATTCGTCTGTTGATGTTAATTTGTAAGATTCGTTAACGTTGTCAGCGGCATCATCAAACCATTCGCCTACTAAATGGGAAAGATTGTCGTGAAGGATGTCTTCTTTGCGCATTTTCAGCAAATCTTTAGCATTTACGGTAATCTCATGATCGAAGTCTATAGAGATTAGATACTTATAGATGAGCTCAAGCTGTTCTTTGCGAGGCATGTCGGAATAGCACTTATATCCCGAGTCGATCAACTCTATCATTTTATAAGTCAAAGAACTTTTTAAGTTATTAATTTCCATAATATTATCCTTAATATAAACACTCGTGTTATTACGAGATGAATCCAGTATAGCAGATCAAATTATCTTGTCAACTATTTTCCTATTAAGTTGCTCCCACTCTTTGATGTTATAAACGTTAACCGGCTTGGGGGTGTTGAATGATTCGCTGAGTACCAGACATAACCGCTTTGCAATTATTACAGATGGGACGGTACCGAAGTGGATGATTTTGCATATGTTGCTACCACTGCACCCAACTTTAGCCCCTATCTCTCTAACTGTTAGTGGTGATTCTGCTATAAGTTCTTTGATTGAATACATATTTTATGCGCCATTTAAAGCACCAGAATACCAGAACCATCCGTCAAGTCAACAAAATAGTTGACAGGATATAACGAGTCTCTTATAGTGGAGTTTAAAGGACTACTACAAACTAGCAGGAGCGCTATGTCAAACCATGCAATTAATTGCGTCTGGGAACTCTCAGGCACCTCACCCACTCAGACCTTAATCCTTATTGCTTTAGCGAACAAGGCCAACAATAAGCATATTTGCTGGCCGTCTGTTGCAACCTTATCTATAGAAACAAAGCTAAGTGAATCTGCAATAAATAAGAATATAAAGGTATTGGAATCCATCGGATTGATATCAAAATTGACGGATTATGACAGAGCATCTACCACCTATTTTTTAGATTTTGCATCCGATTCCACCGAAATTAATGAAAAGTTATCCACAGGCAAGGGTATTTTAGGGGGTGTACGTGGTACACACCCACCACCTCCCCCTAACCACAACCCCCCACCCCCCAACACACCCTCCCA
>Ga0129327_10001604_pt1 | contig 13317 bp, 8 predicted proteins | sample CPBDNA_6_FD_111799 | JGI IMG/M metagenome (GOLD analysis project Ga0129327, IMG submission 111799) | Freshwater to marine salinity gradient microbial communities from Chesapeake Bay, USA - CPBay_Spr_31_0.8_DNA | ecosystem: Environmental > Aquatic > Marine > Coastal | place: USA: Chesapeake Bay... | reverse complement strand
GTGCAAAAATAAAATGAGGAGAGCGCGAGTTGAGATTTTTTCCTTATGAGAGTGCGAGTAGTTTTCAGCCATGAAAAAGAAAAACTGAGCACCTCCTCCTCACAAAAAAGAAGCGCAATACAAGAAGAGAAAGAGAGAGACTTAAAACGATGATGAATATGATGATGAGAAATACACCTTTGCTCCTCCTCCAATCGACATCATCATCATCGACGCGCAGTACTGATAAGTACGGAAAACCCTCATTTCGACGACGAGGAGGCGTTTCTACCCAAGCCATGGCCGCCGGGACGACGACGACGACGACGATGGAAAATGATGACAAAATCGAAACGTCATCATCATCATCATCATCATCATCATCATCATCATCATCGTCTCCCCAAAAACAACAAGAACAAAGCACGATTAACGTCTTCGTCGATGCCGCCGTTCGCTCGGGGCGAGGAAGAAGCGAAGAAGATGAAAAGAAAGTCACTTTGGAAGAGATTTTAGGCATATCCAGTGGTGGACCTCCGCGGTTTTTCAGTCCACTCGTGGAGGAGGAGGAAGACGTCGTCGTGGAAAAGAAACGAGAAAAAAGAGAGAAGAAACCATTGATGATTTACTTACCCGGATTAGACGGCACGGGATTCAGCGCATCTTCGCAATTCGCCACGTTATCGAAAGAGTTTGATTTGGTGTGCCTGAACATCCCGTCGAACGATCGTTCGGACGTGTTTGAAATCGTGGACATCGTGCGAGCGTTTATCGAACGAGCGAAGGAAGAACATCCGGAAAGGGAGGTGCAGTTGATCGGGGAGAGCATGGGAGGCGCGATGTCTTTGTTCGTGTGCTTGAAACACCCAGAGTTGGTGACGAGAGCGACGGTGGTGAATCCGGCGTCGTCGTTTGATAGGAGCGTGTGGCCGTCCGTCGGGCCTTTGTTGCCTCAGATTCCGGAAAATTTGTACGCCGGGTTGCCGTTTGCGCTTTCGCCGGTACTCATAGATCCCATTCGATTAGCGACAGAAGCCGTGGAACTTGGAAATTTGAGCGAAACTTTAGAAAAGATGACGGCGATGTTACCGGCGTTGGGATCATTGGCGACCATTATTCCCAGAGATACGTTGAAACACCGTTTACAAATATTAGCGGACGCGTGCGCGTACATCAACGAAAATGACGGCGAAAAGTTGAAGAACGCGCGAGTGCCAGTATTAGTCGTGGCGAGTACGAACGATTTGCTCATTCCTTCGAACGAAGAAGCGCCTCGATTGCAAAAACTCATGGGCACAAAAAAATGCAAGATAGAAATCTTAGAAGGCGCGTCGCACGCGGCGTTGCAAGAGAAAGGCATGGATATCGTTCATTTGATGAAACGCCACGATTGGATCTCGAGGCCGGTGGAGGACGAGAATCGATTATCCAGAGACCCCACGTTCACGCCTCCGAGCGAGTCGCAAATTGAAAAGGCGCGAGACGGGTTACAGTTTTTGCGATCAGTGCACTCGCCGGTGTTCTTTTCGACCAGAGAACGCGACGGACAAGTCATCAACGGCTTGGACGCCGTGCCGACGTGGAGAGGCACCGGGAACCGTCCAGTTTTATTGGTCGGTAACCACCAAACGTTCGCGCCTGATTTAGGTTTTCTCGTGGATGAGTTTTTGAAACAAAAGAACGTGTGCGTCCGAGGACTTGCTCATCCGGTCGTCTCGAGAGATAATGGGAACGGCACGGGTGCCATGCAAACCGAAGATGACGACGAAGAGGAAAACCCGTTGGAGAAGCAACTCCGAGAGGCGACGAAAAATACGCCGTTTGCGCAATTCATGCCCGAATCGAAAGAAGAAAAGCGACGTCAACGTCGAGCCGGTGTCCCGAACGGAGGTCCGTTTGGTGGCGGTAACTTTGCTGATTTCGGCGCCGTTCCCGTTTCCGGGAAGAACTTTTACAAGCTTTTGAAGGCGAACGAAACCGTTTTACTCTTCCCTGGCGGCGTTCGAGAAGCGTTCAAACGTAAAAATGAAAAGTACCAGTTATTTTGGCCGTCGAAACCGGAGTTTGTGAAAATGGCGATTCGATTCAACGCTATTATTGTTCCGTTTGCGGCAGTTGGTGCGGAGGACTCGTTCGATATCGTCATGGACGCTGAAGATATGTTGTCTAACCCAATTCTCGGGGACCGCGTGAAAGCGCAAATGGAAAAAGTGCCGAAAGCGAGGCAGTTTGATTCTCGAGAAACCGAAGATAACATGAAACCAGAATCGTTCGTGCAACCAGTACTCGTACCGACTACACCGCAAAGGTTTTACTTTCGTTTCATGAAACCGATCGATACAAATGGGATGGACCGAAACGACGAAGAAGCAGTGAAAAGGATTTACGCCGAGACAAAGATGAGCGTAGAAGACGGCATCGAGTATCTCAAAGAACGACGCGAGAGCGACCCGTTCAAAGACGTCGCGCCGAGAGTCTTATACGAATCAGCCGCGAAAAAACAAGCGCCTACATTTGTGCCGTATTAGTTCGAATTATTAGAGATAGTGTTTAGAAACCTAATGTGTACAGTAAGTAATGTTCTTTTGAATGCTCTAAAATAAATAGCTCATTTGAACAAATTCACAACTCGACTAACAATTTTTGATGATGATTTTATTTAATACTTCTTACTTTTTGTTCGCCCCCTCGGCGGCGAAAGCTTTCGTTTTATTCGCGTGCTCTTGAATCTTAAACTGCGTCATCGTATTTAACATTTCAGGCGTGGCAGCCCCGTCGTCGCTTCCGTGCGCGGAGGATTGGACCGAGGCCATCAACTTTGAAATTTCACGACCGCTAAAGCCAACCGTTTTCTTCGCCACGTCTCTTAAATGTTCCTCCGTGACGCCGTTGACCGGAACCGGACGATCCGGAATTTTACCAAACCCGAGCGTTTTCATAATGCCGCCTAGAAACGTCCTCGATGGTTGCTCGTCCCCTGGATCTGCTCCACGAACGATGAGTTTATCGAAGTATTGCTTCACCAAACGAAAGCGAGTTTCTTCGTCAGGCAACGCGAATTCCATGGTCTCGTCCACGCGATCTAAAACCGCCGAATCTAAGTCCTCCGGTCGGTTCGTCGCCATTACTAAAGTCACGTCTCTGCTCATTTCCCCAGTTCTATACAACAACGCGTTTAACGCCGATCTGGTCTCTTGCGAGGCGACGTTCCCACCTCTTTTCGCTAAAAACGCATCCGCTTCGTCGATGAATAACAACAAACCTTTGCGCGAAGTGCCGGCCCAATCGAACATCTCGTGAATTTTCGTCACGGCGGACGCCCCTAACGGCGCCACGTCCCCGCCAGTCATTAAAGCGTAATCCAAACCAGAGTGTCTCGCTAATCGTTTCGCTGCCATCGTTTTCCCGGTTCCCGGTGGTCCATACAGCAAGATGTTTCTGAACGGTGCCTTCCTCGCTCTGGTATTCGCCGTCGCCGTCGCCAACTGTTTCACTCGCGTTTCCATCGATTTTTCCAACTGGACGTCGCCTAAAATGTTTGCGCCGGCCGATTGCGGTTTCCAAAACGCCCCTCTCGACGTCTCTCGAATCAAACTCGGTTGTCCCAAATACTTTTCCAGCTGCTTAAACCCAAACTTTGCGCCTTCGCGAGACGAATACACCCCAGCCGCTAACACGGACAAACCGCCAACCAACATGGTCATCTGTTGCGGATTCGAAAGCAACTCCGTGGCGCCTCTCCCGAAATACACCATACCTTCTTGCACAACTTTAATCGCTTTCGTCGTTTCCGCTTCAACCTTTGCCAACATTTGCCTACGAATCACGTCTTCGTTCTGTCGATTTTCCAACGTCCTCCCTTCCGCCTCGGCGATTGCTTTTGCTCGCATGTTCTCCTGTTCCAATTTAGCTTTAAACTCCTCCGTCGCTCTTTTTTCCATTTGAATCTTCCTTTCCGTATCTCGTCTCAACGCCTCCGCTCGTTCCGCCGCTTGCTCTTGCATCTTCACCAACTCCGCGTTCCTCGCTCGAGCGGCTTCGTTTTCCCCTTGTTGCCGTTTCCTCGCCAACTCGTCCTCGTACTGTTTCAACTGCGCGTTCTGTTCCGCTCTTTGCGTTTCCAACTTCCTCTGCTGTTCCCACATCACTTTTTCTCTCTCCGTCGCGTGCTGTGCGGCCACCGCGTTCATCCTCGCCTCTTCCGCCTTCGCCTCCGTTTGTTTCGTCACCTCTTGCTTCCCAGATAAGTCGATCACGTTCTTCGCGTACGGAGACTTGTTGATTTCTCTCAGCGCTTTCGCGCCTCGCTCTAACGCTTCCGGGTCAAACGCCGCGTTTTGAGATTTATTCGACCCTCCTTCGGACGAAGAAGTACTCCCTCCCCGAGCTCCTCCTCCTAAAAAAGGCATCCGTTTTGTTGTTTTCCCCGATGATGATGATGATGATGACGATTCATCAGCGCATTCCGCCGTGGAAAAAAGAACGTTATACTTTCTCGCAAAATCTCTCATCTTCCCCACAGAAGAAGAAGACGATGATGAAGAATGAGTACCACCGCTAATGTCGGTAGTATCATCGCGACGACTGCCCATCCTGCTGTTTGTTGTGTTAATTTAGATAGAGAAATGTGTTGTGGGGATTGATGATTGAAAGAAACACTTCCTGTGTTTTCTGGCGGCGGTCTGGCTACAAAAGCAGCTCAAAAAAGGAAAAAAACTCTTCCGTGTCTCAAAATGAATGATTTTTGTCTCCTCTTTTTTGCATTTGTCCCCCTCATTCATCATCACGCTATATAACAAACACAAAACACTAATGGTCGCAAAAGAAGAAGAAGAAGTAGAGGCGGAGTGGATCTCCGGGGACGAGTTGGAGTTATTCGAAGGAAAATCAAATTGGGTGGACGCGTCGAAGCACGGATGTTTGTCGAAACTTTTAAGCGCCGCCGAGTTCGGCAACGCTGATTTTTGTTCGGAAGCTTTGAGAGATATCGAAGACGAATTTGTAAACGCGAAAGGGGACGATGGAGATACGAGTTTACATTTAGCGTGTTTGTACGGACACGTGGACGTGGTGAAGGTTTTGTTGAGCGATGAGAGAGTCGATGTGAACGCGAGGGATGACGACGATGGAACGAGTTTGGCGGATGCGTCGGCGAGTGGATTTCACGAAATCGTTGCATTGCTTCTCGCGAAGAAAGGGATAGAAGTGAATTTGAAAGACTCGGACGGAGAAACCGCGCTAGATTGCGCGATACGAGGGGAACACGAGAAGTGCGTGGAATTGTTGAAAGCAGCTGGAGGGAAGGAAGGCGAGTTGTGATGATGATGATGACATTATTAAAGTAGCGCGTTTTTAGTAAAAGTGTGCGTTGTTAGCCAAGCGAAACTATAAGTAGTATGTATATTAGATTAAATTAAACGACGTCTATGACGTCTTCTATCGACTTTTCGTTCACGTCGTCCTCGCGAATATTATCCTCTTCTTCGCTCGCGTTCTCGTTGTTCTCGTCGCTCTCTTCATTATCACTATTTTCTCCGTCTTTTGGCGCGTCCATGGAGATTTCTAAAAGTTCCTCTCGCGCTTTCTCCACCTTCCCGGGTAACTCGACGACGGCGAGCTTAATGCCGGATTGCGTCACCGCGCGCCTACCACCGTGTCGAGTAACTGAATACGCAACGAGTAGCCGACACCCATCTTGCGCGATTGTCGGGTAATTAAAGTGTAAACCAGGACTAGAGTCTTCTAAGAGTTGTAACTTCGACCATTTGTGACCGTCCGAGGAGAGCGCGACGGAGAGTTTCCTTCGAACGCCACTCATGGCATCATTATATGCGAGCGCGAGAGATCCTCCTAAATTTGTCGGTGCGCCTTTCGAACTTTCCAATCGAATTAGATTAACTTTCGAGTTTGGATTCGGAACGCTCGTTCGTTCGGCGTTCGACCACGATTTACCTCCGTCTTTTGAAATTTGCTTGTATAAATATTTCTCGCCGGAACGATGGAGCAACAACAAATCTTTCGTGTCACCAACCTCCGCGACGGTACCTTCAATGAGCCAACGCACGCCTCTCGCTCTGTACGAACCAACGACTGACCAGGATTTGCCTTGATCTTTTGAGAGCAAAACGCCCGCGGACGTTCTCGTTCCTTTCGAGACGCTCGGTTTACACGTGTTGGAATGCGGTGATTCTCGCCACATCGGTAGTACCCAATACCCGGTAGGTTCGTGCACCGCGAGCTGATTAGAAACCAGTTTCGGAAGATGATTGGATTCTGCCGCTTGCGTCAAGATGGTTTTTGGTGCGCTCCACTGAATGCCGTCTAAAGATTTAATGACTTGAATGTCCCCTCCCGGCGCGTATTTCACTTTACCGTGACCGGCATTTTTTCTGCAACTCGTCGACGCGGCGTAGAACAACCACGCGACGCCGGTGTTTGGATCCTTGTGCCAAACAGGGCCCCATACAGCCGCTGTAGATGGTGTCACGGGAATTGGAATCACCATCGGTGGCGTCCACGTCCCAGTCGGGTCGTCCGCGAAGGAAATAACAATCTTCTGCCCGAACGCACCTTCGAAGGAATTGGACGCTTGCCACGTCGCCGCCCATTTCCACGGTGAGTTTTTCGGCGCCTCGCCAATCATCACCATGTGGCCGTACTTGAAACTCCCTCCATTTCTGAATAAAAACGATTGTTTCAACACGATATTCTTCTTCGCCTCCTTCGAGCCGCATCCATTCTTGTACCCGCCTTTGGCGATGTACGCTTCGGAGACGCCGATAGGATCGGGGATCTCCTTGGAGTGTCCGTCGACGTACACTTTACCTTTAAAATGCTTAATTAACGCCTTTTGCGTTTTCACTCGATCGTCGTCGACGATCAAGTCGTCTAGTATAACTTTTATCGGCGCGTTCGACGAGGATATCGCGTTGCTACTTATTGTGCTATTCTCAAACTCTCCTTCTTCGTGGTTATGGTACTCCGTATCCAGAATCTCGTTTGCCTTACCGTCACCTTCTCCCTCGTGGTTATTATCCTCGTCCTCGTCCCCGGGTTCGTCCTCGTCGTCCTGACGGAATCCTAAAATACTCTCCGCGTATTCGTGTCCAGGTATGTGTTCCCACACGTCGTGCATCGCGTGTCCAAACGCACTCATCATGCCCATATTATTAGCATTATCGTCATCGTTATCATCGTTACGCTCTAATTCTATTTCGTTTCCTTTTGGTTTTCTGTGCGTCTCTTCCATGCTCGCAACTTCTTCGTTCGATAAGGAAGACGACGACGATGATGGATGTACCACTTTCTTTTGTTTGTGTTGAAGGCCGTGCGCTCGACTGTTTCGAGACTCGAGGAACTCGTTGGTATTCACGGGAGCGTGATGGGTGGAATACACGCGAGTCGAAGCCACGGTTAAGAGGTACAACGAAACGAGCAAGATGAAGAAGGTGGCGAAAGCGCGTCGCGCACTTTTCTTGCTCGCCGCAGACATCTTTTTTCGTGCGTGTGTGGGTGGATGGGGAAGAACTGAGGAAGCAATGTGTGATATCTTTCTTTAAAATACACGCGCGCGTATCGCACTATCGATTAAAACTAAAAATGCATTTCAACTAATCTCATTCACTCTTCCTCTCGTTTTTCAACGACAGATTTACTATTTGTTTTTATTTTCTCGCGCGTTTGGTAGCAGCGCTCGTGGGTGCCTTACTTGGTACGGCTCGCTTCTTCGTCGTCGCCGGTTTCTTCTTGTCCTCCGTCTTTGTTTTCTCCTTCTTTGGCTTTTTACCCACAGGCGCGGTCTCGTTGACCTCCACGAACGCGTCAACGTTCGCATCGTCGTCGTCTGCAAAAGCACCGTCCTCCTCTCCGCCGACGACATCCGCTTTGTTTGCTCTTTCAAAGACGAGGTCGTCTTTAAAACCGTACCTGGCGTAGCCGTCCGTTTCCGCCGCGCGATCGATGGTCAATTTGTCTGGAGAGATGTCTTTATCCGTATCTTCAAAGACGTAATCGTCTTCGTATAATATCGATTTGAGCGAGCTTGCTGCATCATCGGTGTCATCTTCGGACCCACTTAATTCGCCGTCATGATATTGAGTGTAATTGGAGAAGAAGGATCGAAAATTTGCTCGAGTAGGAGCCTCAATCGTGCAGCCTCGTTTTCGAGCACTTTCAACGAGCGCACCCCAATTTGGATCCGTCATCATGGCTTTCGCGTTTCCTAGAACAAACATGGAGCATTTAGCGCGCGTTAAGCCGACATTTATGCGACGTTCGTCCGCGACGAAGCCTAATACATTACGTCTGCTTTTGGTATTAGCATTCGAAGCTTTTTTCGAGATTTGAAACATATCGTTCAAGGGCGCGCGCACGAGCGAGAAAATGACGACGTCCTTCTCGCTTCCTTGAGAGTTATCGATGGATAACACCTCAACGATACGACCGTAGTTGTGCATTCCACCAAACTTTCTCTCAAGTTTGCGACGAATCATCGAAACTTGCGCCCGATACGGAGAAATGATGGCAATTTTTGGACCTTCTCTTTTCAGTACTGGATTCGCTTTCAACAGCTGATGCGCAAGCTCGACGGCAAAAGTCGCTTCTTCTTCGTTTACCCAGGAAAAGCCACTCGACGAAGACTCTTCTTTTCCATGCTGCACGTCGTAAAATACAAAAGGCTTGTATAATTTACACTCGTGCCATTCTCGATAGTTTTGCGTTAAAAGTCCTGGTCCATCGCGCAACTCGCCGCCGTAGAATTGATCCGAGGGAAACTCTCTAATTTCTGGAAGCATTCTGTATTGCGTCGACAACTTGTGCACCGGATATGCTGAATCCATGAGTCTTTTAAACAAGGATTGCTCGTAGTTGTTCTTGGCGCACTCTCGAGAAAGTACTGTGGCCGGTAACTGCGCCGGGTCACCAACTAAGTAGACTTGTTTCGCCTTAATTTCCGTCAATGGAATCAATATCGATGGCTCTACCGCTTGCGCGGCTTCATCTACGATGATGACGTCAAACTTTGTCTTCATCCTACGGAAAATTTCAGACCCGGCAGCGGACAACGTCGTGCACACGATTTTAGCCTCGTCTAATATGATTCGTCTGAAGCGTCTGTTATCCTGGAAGGAACCGAATTTCTTGAGACCTTTTTCATCTTTACCTCCGCCACCGCTGAAATACTCTTTTCCGTAGTCTTGTTTTATGCGCTCTTCAATGAGCCTTTCTAAACTTACATTCGCCACGTCTTTTCGGAAATTGCCGCCGACACGCACGATGCTAGGCTTATAAGACTTCCCGTGTTCATCGAGTAATTCCTTACGCAAAATTCTACGGACAATTTCATCAACGGCTGAATTTGAAGGCGCGCAAACTAAAATTTTCGATCGTCTGGATATGCTAGGTCCCATGAGTTCGATTGGAATAGTGCTCGAGGGAGCGGTGTGGCCCCTTCTCTGGTTTTCAATATTGGCACTGTTCTTGTTTCCGTCGTTGGTTCCGTTGTTTTCTTCGTCATCGTCCGAAGTGTCGCCTAAATCGATGTTCGGCAAGCAATCTCTTGGATTAGTTATTCCAAACAACCACGGTTGCGCCTTCATCCTCATCGCGAGCTTTTCTTCCTCGGTGATTGTACTTTTCTTTTTGTTGTTCCAATCATCTCCTCGGTTTGCGACGTGATTGCGATTTATCGGTTGCGCTGCTAAAATCACCGATAAAAGGGAAATAATCGTGGTGGTTTTCCCCGTCCCCGGTGGTCCTTGAATTAACACGAGCGGATTTTCTTTCGTGAGCGCCGTAGTCGTCGCAATTTTGAGCTGCGATTGATCTGACCTTCCTTTTGCTTTCATCGCGTCCGATAAATCTTTCGGGATTTCCCAGCTCGGTTGATATTGCCGCTGTTGCTTATGCTGCTGCTCTTTCTTCTGCTTTTTCGTTACGTTCGCGTTACTAACGGTTGTGTTATCGCTATTATTGCTCGCATCCAGGATCAAATCAGCGAATGGAATAGAAGAAACTTCTTGCACGGCGAGCCACTCCCGTCGCGCCGTGCTCATATTGCACACGCGCGTCAAGTGCCACGAGTGGTTGTTACTCAATAACTTAGCTCGAATATTCGCGAGTCTCTCGTTATCTTCGTCCAACGCATCTTTAGTGCTATTCGTCTGTCGCTGTTGCTGTTGCCCAGATTTTTTCTTCTGTATCATCGGTGGCGAAAACAAGCGCACTTTCACTTCCGTATCGCTCACTCTCCCTTGGCAAAACGCGAAGCAATAATCCACGCCTTTTTCAATCTTCTCGTCTTCGGAGACCGAGTTCAGCTTGGAGAGGAAGAGTAAATCGTTCTCGTTGAACTGTTCGCACTGTTGCTGCGTTTCGAACGACGCGACGGCGGTGTACAAACACATCTTCAACGTCTTTTCCTTTTGCTCCTCGTCTTTTTTATTCTTCTCGATGGTGGTTGAGCTTTTCGTCGTCGTCGCCGCCGCCGCGGTGGTGGTGGTGGTGGCGGCGTTTTTAGAGGACAACGCGTTCACGCGCACGGCGCACTTCTCGCACACGACCGTCGCGCTGCCGTTCCCGTCTCCTTTCAAAACGATCGCTTTCGCTTCCTCCAACAAGAACGAAGAGAAGCACTGGATGTATTCTTTCGCGTTGGAAAAGCGCAAAGGGATCGGTTTCAACGAAGAAGAGGGAGTTTTGGTGACAGTCTTTTTAGCGGTATTACTTTGTTGATACGCACTCATGCTCTCAGCGTAGATTTTATAGTAATCCCAGGCGAGGATTTGGGTGAGGAACGGGGCGAACGCGCCGAGGGTGTCGTCGCCGTCGTCGTCGTCGCCGACGCCGCCGCTCATTTTGAGATGAGGGCTGAACGCTTTTTTTTTGACGAAAATAAAGAAAATTACAAAGAGGAGGAAAGAAGAAAACACGAGCGAGCGCGAACTATGGTATTACATCCGAGGCTGTGTAAACGCTCTCGCACCCACGAGGGATGCGCCCAATCTCACTCTCTCTCTTTTGTTGTTCGTGTTTTTGTTCGTGTTGTTCTTGTTGTCGTACCTTTGGTTTAACCTTGGAAATGAAATCCGATCCGTCGGCGCGACACTCTTCAAGCAGAACGCCCTTCTCTGGATGTACGGTTAACATCCAACACTCTTTGCTGACCTCTTGGTCTCCTTCGTCTTCTTCTCCATCATCTTTTTTTTCCGTTTCTTCTTCTTTTTCTTCTTTTGACTCTCCTCTTTCTTCGTCTTCTTTTTTCTCCACCGCTGCTTCTGCTTTGGCTTCGTGCCACTTAAAATACCCAGGCGGAAAGTCTTCGGAATTCAGTCTCACCCAATCGCCTCGTCTCGCATCGACGCGAATAATCTCGTCGCAATGTTTACCTCCTATCGTATGCGCGTCTAATTTTGGTCTTATTCGAACAGGAACCCACGATTTAGAGACGACTCGAAACGTTCTCGGCCGGCTGTAGTCGATGGTCACCATGTGCTCGTGATCCAGCAAATCGCTAGCTTCCTTTGTCGCCAAGACTTGATTGACTGCCGGTAGCGTGTGCGAACCTCTCATGAACTTTAACAGGTCACCAAATTCAGGGTGCGTGGTGAGCATCCAACCGAGCGTTTTCAGATTGTCCTTCTTCTCTTCTTTCTTCTTGAATTTCACTTGATCTTCTTCTTCTTCTTCTTCTTCTTCTTCGTCCAAAATTTCAAGCCAATCGCCGTGCTTTGAAACGGCAACGACCTTTTCACCTTTCTTTTTCACCCCACGAAGCGATGAATCGATGTGTGGTTGCATTCTCACCGGAACGCGAGCGTACGAAACTAACCACTCTTGTCTCAATTCACCGCGTTTTGCCCTTTTCGTCAGCAAATGCCACGACTCCTCGTTCCCGTTTAACGCCGAATCGATTCGTCCAATGAAACTCGCATGCGTTGAATTTGTTCTGTCCCCGTGATTATTTTTTTCTTCAAACGCGTCTCGTTCAAACGCGGTCCCGCCAACTGCAAAACCTTGTAATCCTAAGAATTGGTGTTCCAACGGAGTCACTCGTTTCGAGTTCCTCTCCACGTGTTCGACTAAATCGTTCAAGTCCAACTTCATTCTTTTTGTTTTTCCTTTTCTTTTTTGATTTGTGAGCGTTTTTTTTTTATCAACAACTTTTTTTTTTGTTTCTCCTCCTGCTCATTGCTGCTCTCTCTCTCTACAAAATCTGCTCGTCGTCCTAAATATGGGACGACGACCAACGAATAAGAAACAAAAGGCAACGAAGAAGAATACGGATTCTTCTGTTTCTCCTCCTCCTCCTCCTTCGACTCTTCTTTCCGTCGTACCGGATTTCGGCGATCAAAAGAAGAAGACGAAGAAGAAGAGAAAAGAACGAGAAGAAGAAGAAGAAGAAGAATTCGCGCCGGCGGTAAAAACGACCACAACAACTGTCCTCCCTTCCACCAAGAACAGAAAACAACGCAGAGCGGAAGCGAAGCTCGCGACGGAGAAGGGAGAGAAAGATGAAGGAATTAAAGAAGATGATGAATCACAACAACAACAAAAGGAGGAAGAGGAGGAGAAGAAGAAAGAAGATGAAAAGGAATTGACGCCTCCTCGAGAGGTGGACGTGGAACACGAGGGCGAAAATACCACCGTTCGCGAGATTTTACGTTTGCCGAGATATTTCGATGATGACTTTGAAGCGGCTGCCATGCGGTGTTTTCGGTGCGGTAAAGGTGGTCACCGCGAGTTTGAGTGCACGTTACCGGCGAAGCAAAAGCCGTGTCACTTGTGCGGTGATTTTGACCATCAAGCGAGAGACTGCCCGAAAGGTTTATGTTTCAACTGTTTGACGCCGGGACACAGGTCGAGAGATTGCGAGGAAAGGAGAGGTATTGGAAGAGACCAGCAGTCTCTGTGTTGTTTGAGGTGCGGGAGATCTGGACACGTCGTAGAAAAGTGCATGTTTACGTTTTCAGAGGCTGATTTGAAGCGCATGCCGTGTTACGTGTGTGGAGAGTTCGGGCACTTGTGTTGCGCGCCACAAGATTCGCAACCTCCCGGAAAACTAAGTTGCGTGAAATGCGGCGGCGAAGGACACGTGGAGAGTACGTGTAGACATTCGAACTTCCGAAGGTCTCAAGGCGGTTTCGAATGTTTTAATTGTGGTGGTCCACATTTAGCGAGAGAGTGTCCCAATTCGAGACTCTCGGGCGGAGCCGCATCGCGATATTCACCTTCGCATTTAGGCATCAAAGGAGGTGGTGGATGGGGCGGAACGGGTAGCAGTGGAAATAATAGCATGAGTAGATTAGGTAGTGGTGGTGGTGGTGGTGGTGGTGGTGG
>Ga0129327_10001589_pt1 | contig 13371 bp, 6 predicted proteins | sample CPBDNA_6_FD_111799 | JGI IMG/M metagenome (GOLD analysis project Ga0129327, IMG submission 111799) | Freshwater to marine salinity gradient microbial communities from Chesapeake Bay, USA - CPBay_Spr_31_0.8_DNA | ecosystem: Environmental > Aquatic > Marine > Coastal | place: USA: Chesapeake Bay... | reverse complement strand
TCTTCCTCCGCGTGGTAAAATCGGTCTACGACTGCCTGACGTTTCTTCCCCCGACCGGGAACGCGCTCAAAGCTTTGAAAATGGAAGACGAAGACAAAGACGCATTCGTCGCACGCGCGCGTTCGATTTTGAACGACGTAACGACGAAGGAGAGCACGGGGGCATCAGTAACGATAAAAAGTGCATCGCTAGACGCGCTCGCGTTGGCCAACTTTGCGTTGCACTCGAAGTCGTCGTCGGAGAAAGTTCCAAAGAAAAAACGGTTGCTCGTGTCGTTGGTTTTCCTCGCATTCGGATTGGTTTTAGTCGCGAGTTGGTGGTTTTGGGCGTCGCCGGAAAGAGATCGACAGTTTGCGGCTTCGAAGGTGATGATGATGACGGAGACAAAGAAGCTGGACGCGCTGGCGAAGAGAGTCTTGAACGACGAAGAGAGAGAAGGCGAGATGGAAGTGGTCGTTCGCGCGCACTTCGTGCGAAAGCGAGGCCCGATGGAAACGAAGATGGCGAGAGATATTCGAGAGAAGTTCAAGGAGTGGGTTTTGGGGAGTTTTGATGGTGATGCTTTGGAGAGAGGTAGAAAGACCGAAGAGGTTGCGAGAGTGACGTTTCGCGGGTGCGCGGACGTTCTCGACGGCGAGGCGTTTGAGGCGTCGACAAGTAACGAGAAATCGGCAGAGGAAGAGGCGCGAAAGTCTTTCGTAGCGTGTGACAAAGGTAGGAGCGAATTAGCGAGACGCGCGAGGTTTTACGCGAGGTCCACGAGAGCGAGCGGAGATGAGCGCGACGAGAACGAGAATGGCGACGGCGAGAGCGCGAAGAGTGGAATGTACGCGCACGTGGAGAACGAGATGAGAATGAACTACGCGACGTATCCGAATGAAATTTACGCGTACTTTTTCGACGACGAAAACGAAGTAGAAGACGACAGTATAAAAGCGAACTTTCACCTACACTTTGGCACCGACCGAAACGCGTTCGTCGACGCGAAGTGGACCTCTTCTGAGTGGGGGTCTCGAGGCGGCTTTGACGCGATGACAAAAATTCGAGAATCGGTTCAGAAACTCTATTCGTCCGCGTGGAAAGTCGCGAGAGAGGACGCTAAGTTTGATGGCCATTTTGGCGCGTCGGCGGCGTCACTCTCGTTCGTTCTGGTGCTTCCCGATGACGATGAAGAAAACGAAACACTTTCGTGGGATTTTAGGAAAGACGTGCGCGAACCGTTTGTGAGCAATCTCTCGAAACGTCTCGAACATTTTTTAAACATCGAAGCCGAGTCTCGCGTCGTGTACCACAGCCGCGCTGAAGAGGACAAAGTGGGCGACTCTCATGCTTCGACGACGAATCAGGAAGCCGCGGAAAGGTTCACGCGGGCGTTACCTCTCAGAAAAATGGACGTGGACTTGATACCGTCCATGCCGAGCGGGAAATTCGTAGTGTTCAGAAAAAACGACAACAACGACGACGCTTTTCTTCCAAAGAACTGGTTTGTCAAGCGCGATAACGTTGGGATAACGATTTTGGAGCGTCGTGAAAGTGTTACTGATATCCTTCCGTTCCTTTTTGCAAACGTTCGCGCGAGACTGCTCGGCGTGGATATAACTTCAGACGAAACCTACGCGAAGTACGCTTTGCCGGATGCGGCGAACATCTTATCGATGATAGAAATGGACGCTTTAAGTTCAACTCGAGTCCGCGCGGATATGTTAGAAATCGTAGAAATTCTCCGTGGTGCCACGAACCTTGGTGATATCGACGCAAAAGACGCTTCCTATCTCGCCTCGCGTTCGAAAGAGTCCTTAGCGATGCTCCGAGACGCCGTCGCGATGATGGACGAGAACCGACGACAAGAAGCATTCAAACTCGTCGCCAAAGCCAGAAAACTCGCGTTTCAAACCAGTCGCGAATCCATAAACGTCCGCGAAGACGTCACGTTCCCTTTCGAACACGAACTCGCGCTCGCTATGCCGCTCGTGCTTCCTTTACTCGTCGCTTTTACCGTGCGGTTCGCGCGAGAGTTCGCTCGGTACCTCGCTCGAAGAAGGTGTTTCGAGGAGCTCGCGTCTAGCTTTCATCGCGGGAAGGTAGATTAGAATTAGAATAGAATTAGCTACGAGTACATAGAATAAACGACTACAACAACATCATCGACTACCCGACCACCCTCCTCTGAATCGCTTTCAACTCCTTCCCGTAATCCCTCGCGCACTCGTCTATGCACTCCATCGCTTTCCTCTGCGCTTTATCCATTCCTCCGATTCCATCGCTCTCTAAAAAACTCTGCGCTTTATCGTTGCACGTTTGCGCGCACCGTTGCACTTTCTGTTGAAATATTTGCAGTTCGTTATTCACGACCGTTTCTTTCTCCTGCATCGTCGCCGCGCAGTTCTGTATGCATCGCTGGAAGGTTTCGTGCGATTGCTTCGCGTCGTCGCAACACTTGGAGGAACAGTCGAAGGTTTTTTTCTGTAACGGTCGAAACGTGGTTTTGTCTAAAGAGTCCGTGAATTGTTCCAGTTGCTTTTGCAGTTGCTCCATGTCTTTGTCTTCTTTCACGTAAGCTAATACGTCTCACGAAGATACGATGTGTGCGGGATGAATTTCAACTGCATTTCCCCACAAATGATGAAACTTTAAAACGCTCGGTGAAGATGATGAAGCGGGGAGGAGCGCTCTTGTTACGACGGTTGGCTTCATCGAGCGCATCAGCTTTTACAAAGACGAACTCGGGCACTTTTGCATCATCCTCCGCCGCTTCTGCTTCTGCTGCTCGTGGATGTGTCTTTAGGGGAAATTCGCTTCGTGCTCGGCATTCCATCTGCTCGTCCTGGCGTGCGTTTACGACTTCGGATGGAGGAGGAGGAAAAGAAGCAGAAGAAGAGCAAAAGAAGAAGAAGAAAAAAGAGTTATACATGGCGTTCACGTGCGGGAAATGCGAGACGAGATCGATCAAAGGGTTTAGCAAACGCGCGTATCACTTTGGCGTGGTCGTCGTCACCTGCCCTGGGTGCGAGAGGAAACACGTGGTGGCGGATAGACTGGGGTGGTTCGGCGAGAAAGGCGACGCGGGGGATTTTATCCAGGAGAAGGAAAAGAAGAAGAAGGGAGGGAAAGAGGAGGAGGAGAAGGCGACGATGATGCGAGCGAAAATAGAGGCGGATGGGACGTTGGAGTTTGACGAAGACGAGCTGGAAGCGTGGCGAGCTCGACTGAAGGAAGAGAAGTGAAAGATTCGAACGAGCGCGTCTTTAGAATAGGTTTAGAATGAGTATGTATTAGGTTTACTTTTTGTATTTATGAAATATTGAATGAATACGCGCGGTTGAAGACGAACTTTTCAGTTCTATTGAGAGAGCGCGATGTTTTTCTTTGTTTTACTACAGAACGCGGCGTCGATTCTTCACCGTTCTCTCGAGTTCCATGATTTCCTCCCAAGAATCCACCGTGATTTCGTTTCTTCCTTTGAGTAAACTTTGCAATCTGGACATGGTTAACCACGAGTGCATTTTCGCTTGCGTGGCTTCTTTTGGATCGTCTTGTCTTTTTTGCACCATGGACGCTTCGATGGTTTTGCCGCACGATTCCGAAATGTCCATGTGCGGCGCGTTGCGAACAAACGCAACGAGCGTTCGCATGTCGTCCAAAGTTTGTTTGTCAAGGGCATGCAAGAGCGTTGTGTTGGATTCGTTCTTCGTCGGGCGTAATGGGACGACTAACCCTTCCGTGTCTTCGCTAAATAAAATCGACTTGCCTTCGGAAACAGCGACAAAGCTAATATCCGTCGGCAAAGACATTTGATGGTAATCGAAATCGTACTCCGCTTTTTGCATTTGAATGATATCCTTCACGGCTCGGGCGTTCTTCACGCCAGTTTCTGCGAGAATACCCGTTTGTAATTTCGTTTCGTCCAAGACACAAACGGTACCGTCCGCGAGCTGTAAAGGTCCAGCGCGTAAACGATTACGGTCGTAGTCTTTTTTAGGCACCCACGTTCGCGCGTTGAGCGAAGGAACGTCTACGGATAAACACGCGGTCGCAGGGCAAAGAGATTGCAACGCAGACGCGAGTGCATTGACGAGATTGTCGTTACGTTTACGCTTGCTCTCTCCATCCTCTTTTGAGAGCGCACAATCGATCGAAAAGTTGACGCACAATGAACCGACTGGGAATTCATCCGTGCGTAAACGAATCCTCGCGCACGCGAGGAACAAAGCGTAACTCGCGGCAACTTTATCTCCACCGAGCGCTTCGGTGAAAATATCGATCATCTTTTCGCACATCGCGTTTGTTGTTGCAGCGTCGAACGGTCGCACCATAGATACGGAAGCCGACGCTTCTTTGACGTTTTCCTCCTCGTCCAAAAGATAACGCTCCGCCGGCGTCTTCAAAACGAGATCTTCGAGTTTCAACTTTGTAAAGCCGAAAGCGTGGAACCTTGGCGCGATAGAACTCGCTGGAAACAACGCCGCCCTTTCTGCGTGTCCGTAAAAGTCATCGTCCGAAGGTTGCGTCGTAGTCGCGCCGTCACCGTCCTCCTCGATACTATCGTTCAATCCAATGTTCCCAAACGCTTCAGCCGCGTGTTCTGGATTGAGACTCAAAACGCCGTAAAACTCAACGATGTCGTTCAATTTCAATTGCGTGGAAGACCTCCTCGATGGTGGATTTGTAATTGTCGCTGAATTCATTGTTTCCGAATTATTTTCCTTGTCGCCCTCGTCATCCTCCGGTGAATCGTACACGCAAACGATACACGGTCCTCGCTGGTCGTTCGGTAACGGCAAATTCCTCGCCTCGTCCAGCGTCTCTCTGGCGAAACTTTTATTTCGATTCTTATTATTCATGGCAGTAAAATCTTCCGTTTTCTGCGACCCATTTATTGGCATCGCTTCCATGGTGTCTTCAGATTTCGCCGGCTCGTTTTTCTCTTCCTTCATCTTTGCCTCTTTGTCGTCTTTAATTTTTTCCTCCTCGTTATTCTCCTCTCGGGTTCTCTTCTTCGCGCTTCCTCCTCCCACGCTCGCACCAGTATTACCGCCGATGCTCGTAAAATCTACCACCCCATCGCCGTTCGAGTGCGTATCCTCTCTCTCCAAACAATCTCTCTCCTGCACCCACTTCGCCTCGCCCGGTATCGGGACGCAATAGAACACCTTCCTCTCCCACATCCGAACGTTCGAAGACTGCTGCTGCGGGTTCTCGAATGTAAACAAACGCTCCTCGTCGTCCTCTTCCTCCATTCTCGACGTCTCGTCGCCGCCGTGTTCCGCGAACTTCGTCGTCTGCCACCCCGAGCTCGCTCTCTTGCTCTTAAAACATCCCACGTAATACTCCGGGTCTCTCATATCTTGCACCACGCACCGAAACCGGCACAGTTTCCCTTCCGGTACGCTTTCAATCCCGACGCCTTTCCCATCCGCGTGGTTTATTTCTGGAATACTTAACCACTTCGTCGTCTTCGTCGCGTCCTTCTCCTCCTCCTCGCTCTCCGAGATGCTTTTTTTGAGCACTTTCGAAAGGTTCCAATCGCCGTCGATCGGTTCCAACGCAGACGAGGTTGCAGCGCTTACACTTTTGAAACCGTACGCGGTGAACAGCTTCTCCGCGATTACTTTTCGAGGGTTCGCGATGAACTCGCGCGAGTCGATGGTATCTTCGATGTTGGTGTTGTTGTTTGCCGCTGTTGCCATGGTTTTGGTCATTGTGTTGTGCGAAAGAGTGACGCGATTGGATTACTCAAAGTAGGGGAAAATTCAAAAATGAAACCAACCGAGCGTGCGTACGAGGCATTGAAGTAAACACAAAATTCTCTCTCTTTACGTTTTTATTTACACAGTTAGTATTATCATATCAAGGACTTTCGCTCGGGGCTGGGCCGACTTCACCGTTTCTGTTCCCAGGATGTTCGTCCGGCGTTCTCAACATCGCGCCTCTGCCGACTTCGGTTAAAAATTTCGTCGGGTAGGCGTTGGCGAAATCTTTCAAGCGGATTTTCGCCGAGGGGTTGTTGAAGTGCCACAAACACGAGGCTTTCCCGGTTTGTTTGTTGTACACCATGCCGTTGGCGTCTTGACCGAGCTGCGACATTGGCGCGCCGCCGGCGGAGAAGAGGATTGAGCCGTCCGCGTCTAACTTGTGGCGTTGCGAGCGTTCGATGAGTTTTTGCATTTGAAACGCCGTGAGGCACTCTTGGTCGTCAAATTGACGCATACCTGGGAAGACGTTGTTGAATTCTTCGTCTGTTGTTGCCGCGGGTTTGCACGTCATCCCGAAACCGTCTTCTTCTTTCCAATCGTTGTGTCGCATCATTCTATTCTCGGTCGCTTCGATGTACTTGATCAACTCTTCTTTTCGTCCCATGAAGGAACCGGCGTTGGCCCAGACGTTCGGGTGCTCGCCGGTTAACTCGACGTCATCCCCAGCCGCTTTACCAATCTCACCAAACGTCAAACTCATCTCTCTTTTAAACTGTTGCTCGTCTTCCATGTCGAAATATTTCCTAATCTCCGGCCATAACTGGGTCTCGCCTCCGAAAATGAAATCCGCGTCCGCTTGTTCGAACCTCTTTTGAAACTCCTCCGGCCCGCACTGCAACAAAACATCCGTCGCGTCCGCGTTGACAATAATAGGGTTCCCTGGAATCGAATGCAACGCCGCTTTCAAACCCATCATCTTATCCGCAAACCCGTGAAAAGTCGTCCCGTTCCCCGAGATCACAATCTCCAACCCGTTCTTCTTCGCCGAGTCCAGAATCACCCACCCGTTGCTCTTCAAGTTCGTCGCGTGCGCCGTCACTACCACCGGAGCGGAATCCACGCCTTTCGATTTAAACACTGGCATGTATTTCTTCTCGTCTGGGTGCATTTTTTCTTCTTCACTTAACATCGTCACGTCGCCGTCGAGATCCGCGTTCGACCCGGGTCGCCAAAACTTCGCCTGCGCCCACTTGGTGTCTCTGTAAAACTCAAACGGGACGTGCCAAACGTCGCCATCGAACGCGTTCGCGTCCAAGTCGTAGCCGGTTTCGAAGGAACCCAGTTTAACCGATGCGACGTGTTCTGGTCGACCTCCTCCCCTCGTCGTCGTCAACGTTACGCCGCTGTTCGTCTTGGACGAAGACAACACGAAAAGAGCCCCCAATCCAGCCGCGGCTAAAATTCCGTATCTCTTACACGATGATGATGCGGACGACGAAGACGTCTCCAAACCGCTCTCATCGCGACGAAACGCGTGAGCATTAGCAGACGTAGACGACGAAGCTAGCAATAAAGGTGCCGCCTCTTCCGCGCTCGTGGTGGCGTGACTCGTTGCCATTTCTTCTCTTCCTTCACGCGTGTGTTTTGTGTGATGTGATTTTTTTCCAATCAAGCAGAAAGGAAGGAAAAAGGAGCTGTCCATCAAGGAGCATTTTTCGTTTAAGTATGTATTCGTTTTAAATTAGTACACAACACGCGTATGATTAATCTTATTATGTATATATATACGCATTATTCTCCTCTCATATTCTCTCATCTCTTTCTCTCTCACTTTTTCTTCCTATTCTCTTAGTATATTATAACTTCATTCAATTCGTCGCCGCTCGAGCGCTCGATCGAGCGCTAAACGCAGCCGCAGACGAAGGTCCCGGGTCTCGATTTCCCGGATGTTCGTCCGAGGTGCTCAACATCACTTCTCTTCCGTGCGGGGTTAAGAATTTATCCGGGAAGGCGTTCGCGAAATCTTTTAAACGGATTTTCGCCTGCGGATTGTTAAAGTGCCACAAACACGAGGCTTTGCCGGTTTCTTTGTGGAAGACCATGTTTTTGTTGTCTTTGCCGATTTGGTCCATGGGCGTGCCGCCGGCGCTAAATAAGATGGACCCGTCCGCGTCTAATTTGTGACGCAAGGATCGATCCATTAAATGTCGCATTTGGAAGGAGGTTAAGCACTCTTGGTCGTCGAACCAGTTGACCCATCCGGAACCGTTGACGTCGGCAAAGTCTTCGTCGGTGACGCCCGCCGGGCGGCACGTCATTCCCCACTCGTCTGGCTCTGATCCCGGGTGTCTCGCCATGCGCTGTTCGGTTTCTTCGATGTATTTTAACATGTCGTTTTTCCTCGCCATGAATGACCCGGCGTTGGCCCAAACGTTCGGATGCGCGCCGGTAAGCTGCGCCGGTGGTCCAGCCGCGCCGATTTTACCGAGAGTGTCGGACATTTTCTCTTTCCAGGCTATTTCGTCGGTTTTCTCAAAGTAGGCGTGGATTTCCGGCCATAACTGCGTTTCGCCGCCGAAAATGAAATCCGCGTTCGCTTGGTTGAATCGGTTTTTAAATTCTTGGCCGGAACATTGAAGCATGACATCGTTGGCATCGGTGTTGATGACGATCGGGTTGCCGTTGATGGAATGTAAAGCGGCTTTTAAACCCATCATTTTATCCGCGAAACCGTGGAAATCGGTCCCGTTGCCCGAGATGACTACTTGTAAACCGTTTCGCTTCGCGGAATCGACGATAACCCATCCAGTTGATTTGATGTTTGTCGCGTGAGCGGTAACGACGACGTCTGCGGAATCTACACCGTGGGTTTTAAACACCGGCATGAATTTCGTCGGGTCCGGTTTCGCTTTTTGCTCGTCGCTCATGTTCGGAGTATCCCAATCGTGTTTCCAGAAATCTGCGCCGGCCCATTTCGTGTTGGCGTAAAACGCAAACGGGACTTGAACAACCTCGCCTTCGTATCTTCCGTTATCGATGTCGTATAAGTTTTCCATCACACCTCGCGGTGGAGCTTCGTCCTCGCCCATTTCCGGTTCTACTACTTTCGCCGCCGCTTCTTCTTCTTCTTCTTTTCGTTTTTGTTCGTTTTCCATGTCAATTTGTCGTCGTTGCTCTTCTATTTCTGCGTCGATTCTTTGTTTCTCTTGCTCTTTCCCGTCTTCTACTACGTGCTGTTCTTGTTGTTGTTCTCGCTCGTTGGATATCGTAGACGTTCTCCTCTTCAACGCATCGCTCGCGCTATGCGCGATATTTTGCATGTTCAAGCGCCATCTCGGAATCGGTTGTTTCTCCTCTTCTTTAACTTCTTCTTGGACTTCTTCTTTGACTTCTTCTACGGAGGCGGGAACAACGACTTCTTTAACGTCTTCTTTCTCTTCCCTCGTAACCGCGACGACGACGTTCGGTCCTTCTTCCGCACGCGCGCTTTCCGCGACTTTTGATTCTTCTTTGTTGTCTTCGACCAAAACCGCGTCGGCGGGAGCTTCTAAAACTTCTAAAACTTCCACCTCTTCGCGAGGTTTTTGTTCTTCCGGTTGCAACTGCTCTTCCTCGCGCTGCTGCTGCGGCTGCTCTTCCACCTGCTGCTCTTGGTTCGGTTGTTGCTGTTGTTCTTGTTCTCGCTCTTCCGGATGTTGTTGTTCTCGTTGTTCTTGTTCCTTCATCGCAGCGCGTTCCTCCTCGTCGTCTTCGACGAACGACTCGCTCTTTTGCCACACTCTCGCTTCCAGCGCTTGCGGCTTCGTCGGTCCTTGTTGTTGTTGTTGTTGTGCCACGGGCTGCTGCTTCTGCTCCTCGATGTTGTTGGAAGTCATTTCCCCGCTCGCAACGCCCCCATCACCCTGCTCTTCTTTTCCCAGCCGATCGACACTCAGAAGAGGATGATCAATACTCGTCGATGTCGTCGTCGTCGTCGACGCACCACCATCGCCAGGCGCGTTCGTACTTCCACTCGCACCGTTACTTCCCCACGTTCGTTTCGGAAGCGTGCCTAAATACGCCTCTTCGCCGTTCGTCGCGTCGCCCAATTTTCGCATCATCATCTGTGGGGCGCGGGAAGATGAAGATGATGATGATGATGATGCCACGAATGCGAGCGAACCGAGCGTCACGCACGCACCAAAAACCGCCGCACGAATAACAGACGACGAAGAAGAACTCTTCCTCTTACTCTTACCGTCGTCGCGATTTAATAACAGAGAGGACTCCTCTTCATTTGAGTACTGAAAAGGCGTCATGTCTGGTGGTGTTCCTCCCTAATAAAGTGACGAAAGTGCTTCTCGTTGCGCGCGCGAGAGAAAAAAAATCCAGATTTTTATGATTTAGGGTGTAGGGTTTAAGAAAGAGTGAGAGATGCTTGCATTTCCCTCCGCAAAACACGACAGAGATATAAACGCGCTGAGCTGAGTATTTTAACAGTCAACGCGCGCATAAAACACGAGGAAAGAGAGAACTTTACCGCTGCTGCTTCGACTTTTGCATTCGCTTTTTCATTCTTACGATGAATAGGAGCAAGGAAGTGATGATGGACGATGAACGCGAGCGATTGATTCTCCGCAATCACGAGGGAGGACACGGAGGAGCCGCGTCCTCGACATCATCATCATCGTTTCATTGGTCGAGGAAGAAGACGTTCATCACGATCGCGTTAGCCGTCGGCGCCGGGGTTGCGATCGCTACCGGAAATACTACGACTACTTCGAGTCCTCGCGGGAGTGTTGGTGCGGCGAATACTGCTGTTGCTGGAGGAGGCCACCGAAGGCCGCGCGGTATCTTGCCCTCGGCCAAGTTAGGGGTGATCAGTGAAGGCGTCGCCGCGAACGCACCCGTCGGCGGGAAAAACCATTTTTTCAACGGGTTGCTCGTTCGCGAGGACGAGAGGGCGTTGTTGCAGAAGTACACGACGAAGATTCCGTCGAGGAGAGAGATTGAGAAGATGGAAACCGAGGAAGCGGCGGCGGCGAGTTTAGGCGGATACGATGATACTCGTCGACGGGAAGGACAAGGAAGCGAGGACGATACCGCCTTTGCGAACGCGGAGGCGGCTGGATTAGGCGCTATGCCGAGAAGAAGCTGGAAGAAGTCGTCGGAGAAGGCGAAAGAAGAGCAATCGCGAGAGACGAAAGAGTTTTTAGCGGCACTCGGTGAAGTGGAGAAACCGTCGCCGGCGTTGCTGGAAGCGGCGACGAAGTTGTTGAGAGAGAAGCACGGCGAAGAGACGCCATTGGACGCCAAGCAGCAACGAGATGCGGAAGAAATGACGGCAAATACGATCGCGCTGGTCAGAGCGGAGAAAAGCGTCGTCGCGCAGAGTAAGAAGAAGAAAGGTTCTTCTGAAACCTCTGAACCTTCTTCTACCACCACCTCGTCGCCGACGGAGGATAAAAAAGAAGACGTTGACAAAATTAAGCCTTCTCAGCCGCAGTCTTTGCTCGAAATCGCGCAGAACTTTTTGAAGAGCGAAGAAGAGGCAAAAGCACGAGCCGAGGCGGAGATTGAAGCCGCGGCGAAAGAGGAGAAAAAAGAAGGAGTAGAAGGACAACCAAGCGAGGAGAAAAAAGAGGATGAAGGAAAAGTAGAGGCCTCCGCGGAAGAAGAGGACGACAAACCGTCGCCAAAAGCTATCGAGTTTGCCAAGTTACTGTTAGCAGGCGAGGTTAAGAAAGTCGAACCGGCTGATGGTAACGAAGCGGAAGCGAAAAAGATAGACGGCGTGCTTGGAAAGCCTACGCCGGAGATTTTAGCCGCCGCGAGACAAATGCTTTTAAAAGCTGGCGTGAATCTCGACGCGGAGAAATCTTTTGCATCGACGTCGGCATTGAAGTCCACCAAAGTGAAAGAGATGACTTCGACCTTACGAGATAAGTCGATAGCCTCCGCTCAAGACGAGGAAGGAAAAAAGATTCCGAAACGATCGTGGGTACCCAAGTTGGGCGAAGATACGGATGACGCGAACAAAGCGGTGGCGGCGGCGGCGGATTCCTCTGAAGCGTCGACGCCTCTTGAAAGTACAAACAACGACAACAACAACAACATCAACAACGAGCAGCAAGAAGAAGGAGAACCAGCTCAAGGTCAACAAGTGCACGAGATGCCGAAAACTGAGGATGTAGTTGCGGAAGCCGCCACTGAGATTGCCGCGGAAAATGAAGAGCGCAAAGAAGGAGGAGAACAACAACAAGAACAAAAAGAACAAGAACAACAGCAGCAAGAGCAAAAAGACGGACAAGAACAACAGCAGCAACAAGAACCAGAACAACAACCAGAAGCTGGCGTTATGCCGAAAGCCGAGGAGCAAGTACAGGACAACGCTCAAGTTGAGGAAGAACGCAAAGAAGAAGGACAGGATCGACCGGTGGTGTACCTTTCGCAAGTGCCGATAAAGGAAAAGGAAGTCAAAGCACAACAATACGCGCAAGAACATCAAGCGCAAGAAGCGAATGTTGGAGTCGACGAGCAAAAAGAAGAAGGCCAACTCAAAATCCCTAGAATCTTGGCCGATAACGTGAAGTTGATTGACGGCGACGGGAGAGAGTACATGCAACCGAAAGCGCACGAACTTTGGAACAACGGCAAGACATTATTTGTATACCCCCAAACTGAAGCGCAAAAGCAAAAGCCGATCCCGGACGCGACTGACTTGCACGCGTTCGTCATCACGCTCGACAAACGCTTAGACTTGGGTTCTGCGGATAGCGATACTGATACGACCATGTGGGAGCGCACGCAAGAGCGCTTGAAAGAGATTCCATTGATTCACGCGGAGAAATCCCCAGGCGTGGACCCGAAAGCGTGGCCGCAAAGCGGTTTGCAAGAAGCATTATACGCAACTGGTTTCGCGCGTTTGTTTTGGAACATTCATCAAAACGATCCGTTGTACGCCGATTTACCTCCCGAACGTCGCACGGTTGCCGAACTTCCTTGGATCGGAGAGGTGGAAAAGCGAGACCAAAACGGATACTTTCGCGCGCAATCGCAAGGTTTATCCCACCACTACGGATGTCTGTACGCGCACTTATACCAGTGGCAGAAAATTAAAGATACAGGTTTGAAAAAGGCGCTGATTTTAGAATCTGACGGATTGGGTTTAACCAGAGTGCCTTTGGAGTCCATCCCGTCCGTCGCGAAACAAATGCCCGGCGACGCGGACTTTGTCACGTTGCAGTTGTATCCGTACGAACCCGCCGGCGTGGAACGACGCGACGTAGAAATCAAACACCCAACTTCCGGCGAGCACAAAACATACTCCTTCGACAAACTCAACTACCATCCGCAACAAGGCTACGCCGGTTTAGCCTCGTACATCGCCACGGACACGTTCGTCGAGAAAATCCAACACTTTTTAGCTTTACACGGCGCGGACATGATCGACGGGTACATTTTGAACAAGCTGTGCACGACGTCTTACAACAACGAAGAGGCGAAAAACATCGCTTGGACTATGTATGACATGCAAAAGTACACGCACCCGTTCGATCCGCAAAATCCGACGCCGACTATTTTGAACTGCTACAAAGCGTTGGCGGATCCGGAGTATTATCACGACTTGAACATTCGCATGGAAGCGGAAGCGCGAGCGGATTAGGCGTTTGAAGAAAAGAGTCTTCCGAAACCAAGC
>Ga0129327_10001576_pt1 | contig 13463 bp, 12 predicted proteins | sample CPBDNA_6_FD_111799 | JGI IMG/M metagenome (GOLD analysis project Ga0129327, IMG submission 111799) | Freshwater to marine salinity gradient microbial communities from Chesapeake Bay, USA - CPBay_Spr_31_0.8_DNA | ecosystem: Environmental > Aquatic > Marine > Coastal | place: USA: Chesapeake Bay... | reverse complement strand
TTGTTTAGCAAATCCGTCATGTTAAGTTTCACCGCAAGCATTTTAACCGCTTCTTCAGCGGCCTTGTAATACTTTTCACAAGCTTGAACGACATCGCCCTTACTCAATAACTCATCCGCCTCATTAAGATAAACGTCTGCTGCGCTAAGTAATAGCATCAATTAAGAGTAATCACTCCTTAATATTAATCCTTTTTTAGTGCAAAAAGGTTTGTTTTGTGTTTGCTTATTCTGTGAAATAATCTTTTTTTATTGTCATAAAACTTTGAGTTTGTAAAAATTTTTGATTAAAGCCGAAACATTATGAACGAATTTTGATCTACATTTTGCTTATTCTTAGCTAGTGTAAAACATGGGAAGTCTTCAAAGCTTTGTTCAGTTTGTGGATTGTGTTGTTGCTCATGCATCAAAGCCCTCAAGAAGCTTGACACGCGGTAAAAACGAATCGCCCCTTAAAACCTAAGAAAATCTCGCGACGACTTGAACGCAATTTGAGAAGCTTTCGAACAGAGTGTTCTTCCTTTCAGAGATTTCCAGCAGACACTTTGTGTCTGCACTTTTGCAAAATTCACTTTTTTATAAAGTTTTCAGTGTAGCTTTTTGAGTGCGAAATTCCACCTCTCGGTAGAATCTACTTGAAAAGCTCACTGCACATTCAAAAAGCTGTTTAACAACAAGCTTTGTAAGCGCGGTAAAGGTTTTTAAAATTTTGTAAGCAAGGAAAGAAGGTGTGTGACACATCTCTACTCAAGCTACACATCACCACAAGCCTCCTAACTCTAAAGGGTTTTCTTAAAGAGTAATGCTACCAAAAAACGCCCCACAAGCTTGGTGAACCTGGTTGTAAAGCTGGTAAACCACAGATCTGCCAAAGCGCAGGAAAAAAGCCAGTTTTTCACGCATAAAGAACCCAAAACCTCGTCTTGAAGTTGAGAGCAAAAACCATTCTCGTAAAAGTGAGAATGAGGACACTGAACACTTTGTGTTTGCTTGCACCACTACACGTATAGCAAAATATTAAGTTCCACAAAAGACAGAGGAGCCTTGCGTTTAAGGCATGGGCGAGGAGGTCAGAGCCAGTTTATTTTTCTTAAATAAACTGTGAGCACGACTCCAAGCACCACAAGAGGTGCAGTAAACTCAAGCGCGCCCAAACTCAGAAGACTAGAGAGAACACTTTGAAAGCTTACTGCGTAAATGCTCGCGATTGCGGTTATTGGAAGGAATATAAATGAAATTGAAGTTAATTTCTTTATCACCACATTAAGTTCGTTTTGCACTTCCGTTAGATAAATGTTGTAAAGATCGGATGTGCGAGTGAGAAGCGACTCAACGCGCGATAGTGAAAACTCGACGTCTGCGAGCACATCTTGTTCGAGTAGCTTTGAAAGCTTTCTTGTTATGTGATAGAGAGAAAGCGTGTCGCTGTAAAGCTCAGCCGCTCTTTCCCTCACTTTTCGAATTTCGGTAGTGTCCTTTAGCTTTCCCTCAGAAATTTTGTCAAGTAGCTCCTCGTAAGCGGACAAAAGCGCGGATCTTTCTGAACCAAACATTATCGCAAAGTGATAAATCAGCTCTTGTAGCACGCTTTTTTGCGAGCAATCGGAGAGCTCTATCCTTTCTAAAACTTGCTTTAAGTACTGCGAGTAAACCGTTATTCTGTTTTGAGCAATAGCGATGTAATGCGGTTGTCTGTCTGACTCCTCTCCGCCTCACAGAGGCGAGGGTTCCTCTGTGAGGGGTTCATCGTTCCCACCATCGGTTCGGGGCTACATCCCTCATTTGGTGGGCAGTAGGGGTAGCCAGAGAGCCCCCCACATGAAAAGAGGGGACTTTCATCGCATAGCTCTAGTCCCTTAATGGGAAGAGGCATCACTGCTTGCTCCTCCCACAGTCCCATTAAGCCCCCGATCGAGCTGGGGAGGAGCGTCATTAGCGTCACTAAGAGAAAAATAGAAGAACTCATATTTAAATATAAGGGGGCTATCCATCCCCGCTCCTCAAAGAGGCGAGGCTTTCCGCCCCCCTTAACCCCCATTTTTGTAAATCAAACCTGAGATATAACCAACCGTCTTCGGATTGCTCAACTCTGTAAGAGTCAACCTCATTTTTTGGGAAATTTTCTGGAACACGCTCAAGGTATTGTATTTCGCATTTCATAAGTAAGTATAGAATCAAGCGCTTAAAAAATTGCCGCAAAAGTGCAAAAAGGATAAACATTTACCGCACCCTAGTTATAAGGCTTCCAAAACCTCGCCCCTCGGGGATTGCGAAAGATTTCACGCAAAAACACTCACACCCGCGTAGCTCGGGGACACCTGTGGAGGCCTGCGTAACCCTGTAGCGGGGATCGAGCGCGGTCGCTGAAGCAGGAAGCTCCTTCCTTAGGAGGAGGGTAGCTCACCCTAACTCTCTACACCGAGTGAAACACTTAAATTGATGCGAAAACGTGGGTTGTTGGGCTTAAAATGGCCGGCGATAGACAAATCAGTCTTTTTGTTTAGCGCACAAAGATCGTTTTACCGCTTTAACGAGGTGAAAGTGGTTGTTTAAAAGACCTAAGAGTGGCATCTTTGGACCTTCTAAAGAAGAAGAAATACTAAAGTTTTGGAACGAAAACAAAATCTTTGAAAAAAGCGTTGAATCAAGAAAAGGTGCGCCTCTTTTCAGGTTTTTAGAAGGACCACCCACAGCTAATGGATTACCTCATCCAGGGCATATAAGAACAAGAACGATCAAAGACGTTGTGCTACGTTATAAAACCATGTTGGGTTACTATGTGCCAAGGTCAGCCGGATGGGACACGCACGGTCTTCCTGTTGAGTTAGAGGTTCAGGCTGAACTTGGCTTAAAGTCCAAGGAAGAAATAGAGCGCTACGGAATTGAAAGATTTGGGGAAGCTTGCAAAGCCAACGTTTTCAAATACGAAAGAGAATGGCGCAGAATGACAGAAAGAATTGGCTTTTGGCTCGACCTTGAACACGCGTATATCACTTTTAAAAACGAATACATTGAATCGATTTGGTGGTCGCTCAAAAATCTTTACGAAAGAGGATTGTTGTACAAGGGGTTTAAAGTCGTTCCTTACTGCCCAAAAGACGGCACACCTCTTAGTAGCCATGAAGTGGCGCAGGGCTACGAAGAGACTGAAGACCCTTCGATTTACGTAAAGTTCAGGCTTTTAAATGGCATCCACGCTGGCAAAAAGCTCGTCGCTTGGACCACAACACCTTGGACCCTTCCATCGAACATAGCTCTTGCGGTCAAGCCTGATGCGGAATACGTGTCTTTTAAGTATCAAGACGACGTTTTGATTTGTGCGAAACAAAGAGTAAAAGTTTTTGGCGACGTGCAAATCTTACAAAGTTTTTCTGGCTCTGAGCTCATCGGTTCGTCGTACGAACCTCCTTTCGACTACGCAAAAAAGGTCGAAGGCAAAAAGTACGTGGTTGTGGGATATGAAGGTGTTTCGTTAGAGGAAGGAACTGGTGTGGTTCACATGGCGCCCGCTTTTGGCGAAGAAGACTACGAGGTGTGCAAAGCAAACTCGCTTGCGTTTTTCCAACCAGTGGATTCAAATGGAAAATTCACTTCTGAAGTGAGCGAGTTTAAGGGTTTGTTCGTAAAAGACGCCGATCCTTTGATAATTCGCTATTTAAAGGAGCGCAATTTGCTTGTGAAAAGCGAACGATACAAACACAACTACCCTTTCTGCTGGCGGTGCGGCTCTCCGCTTTTGTACTACGCTTGGCCAACTTGGTTTGTAAAGACCACTGCAAGAAAAGAAAAAATAATCGAGCTTAATAGCTCGATAGCATGGTTTCCGGAGCACATTAGAGAAGGAAGATTTGGTGACTTCCTTCGTGAGATGGTTGATTGGGCGCTGAGCAGAAACCGCTACTGGGGAACTCCGCTTCCAGTTTGGGTTTGTTCAAATTGCGGAGAAATTGAGGTTATCGGAAGCGTACAAGAACTTCTTCAAAAGAGCGTGAAAAAGCCAGAAAGGCTTGAATTGCACAGACCGTACGTCGACGAATTCGTTTTAAGATGCAACAAATGCGGAGGAGAGATGAGAAGGGAACCAGTTGTAATAGATGTTTGGTACGATTCCGGCGCCGCAACTTTTGCGAGGTATCACTATCCCTTTGAAAACAGAGAGCAGTTTGAAAACAACTTCCCCGTGGACTTTATAACAGAGGGTGTTGACCAAACGAGGGGATGGTTCTATAGCCTTCATGTGCTTGGTTCACTTCTTTTTGATCAGATGGCCTTCAAAAGCTGTCTTGTCATAGGTCTTGTGCTCAACGAACAAGGAGAAAAGATGTCAAAGAGCAAGAAGAACTACGATGACCCTTGGACGCTTATTGAGAAATATGGCGCAGACGCACTAAGATGGCAGTTACTCGGAACAACCCCTTGGGACGTTGTGAGATTTGGTGAAAGAGGTGTAGCGGATGCGAAGCGAAGGTTCTTTGGAATCCTTGAAAACTGTGTAACGTTCTTCCTTACTTACGCAGAGCTTGATGGATTTGACCCGGCTTTGCACACTGTGGAGTTTGAAAAAACGTCTACTCTGGACAAGTGGTTGCTAAGCAAGCTACAACTTCTTATAAAAGGTGTAAGACAAGCGCTAGATGTTTACGAGTTCAACGCTGCGGTTGAGCTTATCGAAAAGTTCGTTGTGGACGACCTAAGCCAGTGGTACATAAGAAGATCAAGAAGAAGATTCTGGAAGGAAGAAAAGGACCTTGACAAATGGGCGGCTTACACAACGCTTTACCACACTTTGCTCGAACTTTCGAAAATCATAGCGCCGCTCGCTCCGTTTAGCGCCGAAGTGATGTACCAAGAGCTCGCCTTAAAGCAGAAGATGCCAGAAAGCGTTCACCTCAATTCTTACCCACAATACAATCCAGAGCTTGTCTTTGAAAAGGAGCTAGAGGAGATAGAAGATGTGAGAAATGTGGTTGAGGTGATTCGCGCCGCAAGAAATGAAGGTGGTGTGAAGACGAGGCAACCACTACTTGTGGCAAAGGTGTACTGCCAGGATCGAGTGTGGAAAAGCGTCGAAAAGAACTACGAAGTTGTCGTCGATGAGGTGAACGTGAAAAAGGTGGAGCGTCTTCCAAACCTTTCGGAATACAGGGTGTACGACTTGATTCCGAACAAAGCGGCTATAGGAAAAAGGTTCAAGGTAAAAAGCGTTGTGTTGATAGAAAAAGCGAATCAAGAAAAACAAAGGATAGCTCAAGAAATAGCGGAAAAAGGATACGCACTAGTTGAGCTTGACGGCGAAAAAGAGCGCGTCACCGAGGAGGAGTTCAGGGTGGTGCTCAAGCCGAAAGAAGGTTTTGCTCACGCAGAAAGAAGCGGAATTCACGTGTTTCTTGATCTACGAACAACACCAGAGCTTGAAGAAGAAGGTTTGGTGCGTGATTTTGTAAGGAGGGTGCAAATCGGAAGAAAGGAACTTAACCTGGAGTTTGACCAGAAGATTAAACTCAGAGTTTGGTTTGAAGACGAACGGCTTTCAAAAGCGGTGTTAAAGCACGAAGAGTACGTTAAAAGCGAAACGCTGGCTAGCGAGGTTGCTTTCGACCCTTCAGTGGTTCAACAGGTCGAGCCAGTCGATCTAGATGGCTCAAAAGTGTGGATAAAAATCGAGATTAATCCACTTTAATCGGAGTACTTTTCTTTTTTAGGGTGATAGAAAGCTTTCCGTTCCAGAATCGAGCGCTACTTTGTTTTTTGTCCACAGGTGTGTTCAAGCGAATCACCTTTCTTAAAATGATGCACTTTCCGCGTATCCATTTATCCGTTTTTGCTTCAACCAAAAGGTAACTTTGTGTGAGTCTAATCGAAATGTTTTCTGGCTTCACAAATGGAAGGTCGACCACTATCTTGATTTCGCTCTCTGTTTCTTTTATTTGAGAAGCTGGCTCTTGAACTGCACAGATTTCTTCGTATCCGTAAATCGCACTCGTGTGAAAAGTTCTGATCTCTTCTAAAGTCTTTCGCATATCCTCAAGAATTTCTTCCGTGAGCCTTTCGGATTGCTTTTCTAATTCATCGATTATGTCGAATATTGTTCTTCTGCTCATGCTTTCACCCGTACATGAGTGGAAGGTTGTACCCTCCTTCTTCGTGTTCTCTTATTTTTTGAAGCACTTCTTTAGACCTGAGTTTTATTTGATCTGCCATTTGGTTTAAAGGAGTCAAATCCACCTTTGGGCCGCCGATTTTCGCAAGCGTCTCAAGCACCGCTACAGAAGCTTCTGGGTCAGGCATGTTTTGAAACGCTTGTCCTAGAATCACGGTGTTTGCTATTCCTAGCCGAAGTGATTCCCTCATCACATGCGCAAATGGTCCGACTAGCACACCTTCTTCCATCAAATTCAAGCCGCTAGCGCGTATTTGCTCTCTTTTTTTGGCGTCTGAGCTAATCAAAAACACCTCTGGCTTTTCGATTTCAACCCTGTTTTCTACAGGTATCCCACCCAAGCTGAACACCTCTTTTACTCCGTTCTTTTTTAGCCACTCTAGTGCCACTTTTAAAACGATGACCATAAGCGCTGGAGGAAGAGGGGTTTCGGACACAAGTATCTTTGCCTCATTTGAATCGAAAATCCTTGTGGTTTCTTTCGGAACACCGTTGTGCAAAACCATCACTGGAGGAAGCGCGTCTGAGTCTATGTAACACACTTCTCTTGCTTTCAAATGTGTGGCCAAATAAGTTGTAGAAATAGAGCCAACAAGTCCTATATCAGGAAGGCCGACAACCGCCACTTGAGCTTCTTTGGCCGCTTTATCGGTCTCTACAACCCACGCATTTCTTTGAGCCATACAAAATATTACACGTATAAGGTGGTAAAAAGTGTTTTTGACACTTTCGGAACTGGAACGTGTAAAGGGGTAATCGCGGAAGTGTGAAAGAAACAGAAAGCTATTTTGGTAGATGCTCGCTCATTTAATATTTTGGTCGCTCATAATTTCCTTTATCATGCCAATAAAGTTTGAGTGTAAAGTGACGGCGATTCACCCCGCTTTTGACGCTAACGGAAACGAATACGTTTGTGTGGAGTTTTCGTACGAATCGACGCAACAGCCAGCGGTGCTCACTTTACCCCCTGAAGCCCCTCCTGAAGCCAAGGCTTTTTTACCTCTTTTGCAATCGATACCCAAAGCATTCTTGCGACCAGTAAAAACGTACAGCAATAGACTCACGATCTACCTTACACCCGAGGAGTGGGACAACCTTCCGACGCCTTACAGAGTGGGAGACACTTTTACAGTCACTATAGAACAAAACGGGGAGATTCTCGTAAAGCAAGCCTGAATAATTCAAAAAACTTAAGATAAACCGTGTTTAATTTTTTATGAAAAAAATATTGCTCTTGGCTCATTAACAGCTTCAACGATTTACTACATCATTGTGATTATAGTTGCAAGTGAGCTAGTTGCAAGCTCATCCGATGACTTGAGAAAGTGGTACCCTCCAACCTTTATAGGAAGCGTTGTTTTAGGATTTATCACAAACCTTCCTGATATTTTTATCATAATAGCCGCGGCTCTGACGTCATCGGGTGTGCTTGCGCTAGGCGCGTTGCTCGGAGGAAATGCGCTTGCGTTCACTCTTGGTTACTTTTTTGTGATAATAGCGAACGCCCACTTCAACAAAAGCGACTTGTATCTTCCTAAAGACCTTAGAGTGCAGCTCGCTTTTCTAGTTGTAGCGGCCGCGCTTGTGCTTGCGCTTTCGCTTTTTGGTGCGTTTTACTTTTGGAGCGGTTTTGTGATGCTTGCGCTTTTTGCGGCTTACATTTTTTCTGGTATCAACGGCGAAAAACTCAGACAGGGCAAACTCGAGCAAAGGTTAAACCAGTTTTCAAGTAGCGACAGAAAAGTGATAAGAAGCCTTATAAAGCCGAACAAAAAACAGGTCGCGGGTGTTACGCTTAAGCTTGCCACCGCGGTTTTCATTTTTACGTACACCGCGTCACCCTTTGTTTCTTCAATTGTAAAGCTGAGCGCAACACTTGGTTTTCCGTCGGTTTATATGGCGGCGTTGCTCATTCCGCTTGCTGCAGAAGCGCCTGAGCTAGTTTCTTCATTTGTGCTTTCTAAAAAGTCGAGCGAAGCGGCGTCTATTGCGGTTTCCAACATGGTCGGAAGCAAGATTCAGAGCAACACACTCATTCTTGGACTAGCAGTCGTGATGAACTCTTTACTAGGTCGCAACTTTTTGATAGGAAAGCACTTTTATTTTGTCGCACTACTTATTGCGGTAAACCTGTATGGGTTCAAAGCGACCTATGACCTAGTTCTCACAAAAAGGGATGCGCTTTTTTCTCTTTTGCTATACCCAGTGGTGATAATTTTTATGATGTTCGTGTGATGTCATTGTGTAGCTCCTTGCGCGGTCGCAAGAAGCCTGTTTTGCACCCATTTTTCTAGTCTGAAACTCAAAATCGCAACGCTTACGCTCAAAATGAGCGCGGAAAACATTTTTATCAGAAACTGCTCAACCGCTGCGATTGAGCTTATGTTGTTGAGCACGTAATTTATGAGGTAAAAGATCGCGGGTCTTACGCTCAAAATGAAAGAAATCGCGGTTACATCCTTCCAGAATCGGTAAGTGCCTTTCATGTATGAGCTTGCGATTATCGATGAAAAGTAAACCACCATGGCGACCACATAGTAGTCGAAAGTGTCTTTCACTATCAGCTCCACTCCAGCGCTCACGTTGTTTGTGTAGTTCTGGCCTATTTCAACATCGGTTGCGATCGCAGCGGCGATCACTATTAAAGCGACGATTCTTCCGATCAAGTGTATTGGGTCGCTTTCCCAGCTTTTGTGTATAACGTCAAGAACGCTAAACCCTCGAAAAACCATGACGATCCCTAGCAAAAAGGCTGCGAAATAAGCGACGTACTTTATAAAACCAAACACAGCAAGAATCGCGACAACAAGGATGAGCACGCCAGGAAGTCCTAGCGTGTATTTCACAAGTCTTGGTTCCGTAAGCCCCTTTCTGATGTACGACGCAAGAACTCTATAAGTTTCTTCGATGTTTTTCGAATATTGCACCGTGACCCTTTGCACAGAAAAGAGAGGGATTACCGACTGAACGATTGGTATCACTCTTTCGTCTTCTCCGCCGTCACTCACGAATATCGTTCCGCTTGGTTTTAGCTTCTGAGCCAACTCAGAAACTTCTTCCCGAATTCTCAAGTCGGCTTCAACACCACCGCTTGTGGAGCCAGAAACAAGCGCGATTTCGATGTCGCTAAAACCCTCTGACTTTAGCTTGTCGAACTGCTTTATCGCACCAAAAATGGCGTTCACGTCCGTGTCTTCAGGTGTCGTGAGCGCGAGCTTTAAAGCGGCGTCTAAAACACTCTCTCTTCCGACGACTGGTGTTTTGACGCCTATTTTTGAGACATCGTCGTCAACGTCCACCGCAAGTATCAGAATTTTTTTATTGTCCATCACTTATCACACAATTCACGATTTGTGATTTAACCTTTATCTTTTAACAGATAAACTCGTAATGAGCGTATAAAGCGCGGATGCATTAACTCAGGACAGAAAAGAATAAAATTTTGTGTGTTTAATTCAGTTTGATGTTTACTTCACAAATTAGGTTTGGCACAGATGGCTGGAGAAGCAGGATGGACGCTGACTTTAATCGAACAAACGTTAGAAGGCTTGCGTACGCGGTTGGCAAGTACCTATCAAAAAAACAAGGAAAAAGCGTGATTGTGGGTTACGACACAAGACGCAATTCGAGTGTTTTTGCGCTTGATGTAGCTAGTGTGTTAGGCGCAATGGGGTACAAAGTTCAGCTGACTAGTAGGCCAACGCCAACTCCGGTCGTTGCGTACACCGTGGTGCGCACGCAAGCGCTTGCCGCAGTTCAGATCACCGCAAGCCACAATCCCCCGATTTACAACGGTTTTAAATTCATTCCGGATTACGGAGGACCAGCTTTTCCGGAAATCACGTCAGAAATCGAGTCGTACCTTCCAGAAGGCGACGTGCATACGCAACAGCTTGAAGCGCAAAGGTTTGACCCGATGGCCGATTACTTTGAGTTTGTGTCAAAAAATGTGGACCTTACGCGTTTACAAGGCTTAAAGATAGTCACAGACCCGTTGTACGGTGCGGGTTTTGGTTATCTTTCCACCCTTCTTTCTAGGTTTGGCGCAAAAGTGGAAGAGATTCACGGATATCCTGACCCTGAGTTTGGAGGTCTGAGCCCTGAACCCAATCGCGAAAACACAAGAGAGCTTGCAAAAAAAGTTGTGGAAAGCAAAGCGGACTTTGGGATTGCGAACGATGGCGACGCGGACAGGTTTGCCGCGGTTGATGAAAAGGGCGAGCACTACTCTTCAAACATGCTCGTTCTTGTGATCGCGGATTATTTGTTCAGGCTAAAGGGGTTAAGGGGGAAAGTGGCAAGGTCTGTTTCCACGACAAGCAAGCTTGACAAGCTTTGTGCGCGCTACGGAATTCCCGTCGTAGAAACACCAGTTGGCTTCAAATACCTCGCAAAGGAGCTCATGAGCGGCGCGGTGCTTGCCGCAGAAGAAAGTGGTGGAATAGGTTACGGCTGGTCTGTCCCCGAAAAAGATGGTCTAATGAGCGGTGCGCTTCTTTGCGAAGCGATAAGCAAGCAGGGTCGAAGCTTAAAAGAGGTGTGGGAAAGGGTTCAAGATGAGCTCGGCGAGTATCACTATCTTCAGTACAACTTCCCGGCAAAAGAGGAATTAAAGGCAAGAATTGAAAGGTTAAGAGCGCAGGAAATTGAAAGACTTAACGGTATTCCGGTAAAAACGAAAATAACGATCGATGGACTCAAGCTGGTTTTGCAAGACGGCTCTTGGGTTTTGTTAAGACCTTCGGGCACAGAGCCGCTTATTCGTGTGTACATAGAAGCCACCGAACAAAGGCTACTCGAAGAATTGAAGAAGGCCGCAGATAAACTCATTTTGGGTTAAAAATCTTCAAGCGCCTTTGTGAACTCTTGTTTGGCTTCCTCTTCATCGATTGTGAGAATTTTTCCGTTTATCATAATGGGCTTACCCGAAACGATCACGTCCACGGTAGCAACTGGCGCGTAGACGATGCGATTTGGTAGTGGCACACTTCTGTGACAAATCACAGAAGGAGTGCGCAAATCAAGTGTTATCACATCGGCCGCATTACCAGTTTGCAGCGCATGCTTTGGAAAGCCAAGCGCTTCGTAACCGTTTTTGGTTGCGATCAAAAGCGCTTCGTGTGGCTTTAAAAGCGTGGGGTCCCATCTTGAATGCTTTATGAGCAACAAGCCTATCTTTATCGTTTCTAGAACGCTCAAAGAGTTGTTGCTCGCCGCCCCATCTGTGCCAAAGCTCACTCTTACCCCTTCTTTCAAAAGCTCTGGAACTGGAGCCACACCACCCTCTGCAAGCTTCATGTTGGAAACTGGGCAAAACGAAACGCTCACTTCGTAATTTGCGAGCTTTCTTATTTCTTGTTTTGTCACCCAAACCGCGTGTGACGCAAGCGTGCGCGATGAAAGAAGAGCGCACTCCTCTAACAAATCCGTTTCTCTTTTTCCAAAGCTTTTTTCGCACAAAACTTGACTCCATCTTGTTTCCGCAAGGTGTATGGTGACCCTTATTTCGTGTTCTTTAGAAAGCGCGCCTATTTGTTCTAGCGTTTCTTTTTTACACGAGTAAATCGAGTGAGGACCAAAACCCCATTTCACGAGCGCGTCGCAACGCTGAGAGAGAACAAGGTTTGACACATGTGAAAGCGTGTGTTCTTCAAACTCTCCGTCAAAAATCGGAGGACACACAAGCGCTCTCAAGCCAACGCTTTTTGTGGCTTCGACGAGCGCGTCTTCGAAAAAGTAGTTGTCCGCAAACGCTGTTACACCCGCTTTAACAAGCTCTATCAACCCAAGTTTTGACGCGACAAGCGCGTGTTCCCTTTTGAGCTTTCTTTCAAGCGGCCAAATCCTTTTTTCAAGCCACTCACGTAAGGGCAAATCATCCGCAAGACCCCTAAAAAGAGTCATCGCAAGGTGGGTGTGGGTGTTCGCAAGGCCTGGCAAAACCGCTTTTTTGTTGCATTCGACAACGTAATCTGATTTAAAACCCGTGCTCTTTTCTGTGATTTCTTGAATCAAACCGTCTTCGATGTAAACGTTTAAATTACATAGCTGTTTACCTGTGTATGTGTCGTAAACGATTGATGCGCCCTTTAAGAGAATGGCTGTCATTGGTTTTGTTAATTTTTAAGGATGCATAAGCTTTGGCTTTTGGAATTACCGAAATTCAATCCTTTAAAGCTCGCAGAAGCCCAAAAACACGTGAATCGCAATCTTTGTGAGACATTTTTTATATTATTCGTAAAAGCCTGAAAGTGCGTAGCAAAAAAGCAAAGTGTGACACACGCAAACCAGTAAGTCGCTGATTTAAGCGTAAACCTTCGTCTTGCGGGTTAACTTCTGGTTTGTGAGCTACTCAAAATTTTTGTTACGACAAGCAAAACAAAAACTTGAAAGTAATAGTAGAATGCAGAAAAAAGCTTGTAGTAAATACCATTGTTAAGAAAACGAACGCTTGGAAACGCCAAAAATTCGACCAAGTGGCTATTGCGACAGCCCAATACACAAATGCGTGTTTGTCGATAACGCCAAGCTTCTCATAAAAGTAAGGAAAAAGCAAAAGAGGAAAAAGTGGCCAGAACAAGAGAAGTAAAGCGAGTAAGAGCGTACCTGGAAACGCCGATGTATTAAAAATAGAAAACTAGTTACTCCAATCGTAATTACAACCAGCGTAAAAATTAGAAGCACTTTTCCAAGCCTCATACGTGTCACCAAAGCTGGGTGTTGTCCGAAATCTGGTAGTTCGTATACGTCCAAGTGATTGTAGCGCAAGCGCCGCTACCAATCACTTGCCAGTATAGACCGTCGTATGCGGGATGTTCGCTAATCCAGTATCCGAGTGTTTCGCTAGCCTCTGATCCTGCTACTTGCGTTATTCCTTGGAAATTCGTAACGACAACGCAAACAGTCCTGTAAGACGAACTTGCCGTAAGCTTTTGGCCGTTGACTTGATAGGCCACTAGTAAATCTATCGGTGTGACTTCGACTGCGGTGACATGATCTTTTTCGGCATAAACCTGATCACCCCAAACCCAGCCAATATGCCAGTAAGCGTAGCCGCTACACTCACCACTTCTGTTACAAAAACTTTCGCCGATTGTGCTAGCGTGTTGCACGGTATATGATAAAACCTGCCCGCTATTATTGCGTAGCCTGCGTTGTACACTTCGGCTAGCCAGCCTGTGGTTAAAGGGTATTGTGATGTGCTAAAGCCAATAAGAATAATAATAAGGTGGATTAAAAGGTGAAACACTTTGCGCGCCGAAGTAGAAGTATGGGTAGGCGTATGAGGGTTTTACAAAGTCTTC
>Ga0129327_10001573_pt1 | contig 13465 bp, 17 predicted proteins | sample CPBDNA_6_FD_111799 | JGI IMG/M metagenome (GOLD analysis project Ga0129327, IMG submission 111799) | Freshwater to marine salinity gradient microbial communities from Chesapeake Bay, USA - CPBay_Spr_31_0.8_DNA | ecosystem: Environmental > Aquatic > Marine > Coastal | place: USA: Chesapeake Bay... | reverse complement strand
CATGTTTCGTCTGTTAGGTTTTTCTTGTTTGGTTGGTGAGTAGAGAGTTGGTGCTGGTTGAGAAACAAAGCACACGCTAGGTGTGGTTTGTGTATCTCTGTGTTCTTGTGTGTGGGGTTCTCTTGTCTGTTGCCTCTTGGGTAAGTAAAAGTTATGCTTACACATCTGATTTTATCCAAGTGTTTTGTTGGATGCAATAGTCAGCTGTTGGTTATAACTATATATATGAGCTTTGTCCTTAAGTCCTGCGCACCGTTTAGGGATATTATCTGGATTTACAGATTTACAGATTTGGATATCTTCCACATTATTTTTAATTCCGCATTTGCTGCCAATTTATAAATAGGAGTCACATCTTTCTGCTATAAATCTATTCCCACCATAACAACTGGATATCTTCCACATTATTTAAATTCCGCATTTGCTGCCAATTTATAAATAGGAGTCACATCTCTCTGCTATAACTATATAGGTGAACATTGTCCTTAAGTCCTGTGCACTGTTTATAATTATATCCGGATTTACATATCCTTCTGTGCCATTGGTGGGGCAGTTGGGATTTGTTCATAGTCTAACATCATTAAATTATTGTTTTGTCTATACAAAATCTTATACCATAACCAGAGCACAAATGATGAGTGTATTACGCTTGATAGAGATACAGTTATTACAATGGTATACATAATTTATATATGCAATATATTAATATGAGGTTGGGGTTACATTGGTAATTATGATATATATTATTTGTTTAAAAAAGAAAAGTCTAAAATATTAAATGCTATATACAAAAACTAAAATTATTTGATGAGGTCAATCTGACCCCAACCTTAAAATAATGGTATTGTAATATGGGGTTGGGGTTACATTGGTAATTATAATATATATTATTTGTTCAAAAAAGAAAAGTCTAAAATATTAAATGCTATATACAAAAACTAAAAAAAATCTATAAAGTAAATCTGACCCCAACCTCAAAATAATGGTATTACATATTAATCATAGTATCCATAGAAATAGCCACGGACACAGTTAGGATAAAAGTGCTTTGGTATTACGGTCATACGTTGCCCAAAATAGTATTCATAATTTTTTGCTCTATCATATACATTTTGCCATTGTGTGATTTCAAGAAGAATATACACTTTTTATAGACACTTAAAAGGAATGTGCACCTTATAAGATAATGACTGGACAAAACGAAAAAACCGATTTCAGCAATGGCAAAATCTATGTAATCATTTCACCGAATCACGATTTATGCTACTACGGTTCAACTGTTTACACTATTGAACAACGTTTTAGTAAGCATAAAGCGAAATCGTCAAAGTGCACAAGCAAACAAATAATTAATGCAGGTAATGCTAAAATATTTGAGATAGAAAAATACCCGTGTTCAACTCTTGAACAACTTGAGGATAGAGAAGCTCATTTTATAGTAACAGATTGGGATGGGTGTGTGAATAAAGAAGTTCCGGGTGCTATTAGACGTGCCGGTGGTATTAAAGTATATATGAAAAAATACGAAGCAACCCCAGAACGTAAAGCAAAACAAAAAGATTATCGAAACGAAAAAATACCGTGCAATATTTGTGGATGTATGACTATGCGCAAAAATAAAGCAAGACATCAAACAAGTAAGACGTGCCAGAAATATTTAAAAAATGAGTTGGGTAATCTCATGAATGATATCATTACACAAATTGAACAACAATAGTATCTATTTATGAATACTTAAACTAATGCACACCATTTATAAATAAATGAGAATAAACCAAAAAAACGATTTTAGCAATGGATGGAAAGAATCATTTTCAAAAATCGAGTTAAAAGAGAAACGATTAGAATATTCAAAGAGACCGGCAGTAATTGCTCGACGTAAAGAAAAAATTATTTGTAGTATGTGCTCTTGCCTAGTTGCTCGTGGCAACTATGCAAAGCATAAAAAAACGAAAAAATGTAAAAGTGTTCACACACTTAAAGAGAATGTGCACCATATAGATATAATAACAAGTGAACACTCTATAAATAACAAATGACCAGCAACAATAACGCGCCTGTTTTTGATAGAAGCGATGTGCTACTTGTCAAGGTTAATTTTGAACTACTAATCGATGATGACGAAAAGAGAATCGAGCAAAATATGAAAAAAGCAATCAATGACAATGATTTACTGGATAAGTTAAATGTCAATACAATTAAGTTGAATCTAAAGAGCACGTTCAGTGCCAACAAACAAGTAAGAACTTATTTTATCGACCAGTATTCAACTACTAGCGTTTTAACACTTTACAGATACGACAAAAACTTACAACTCAAGACAGTCGGGATGCGCAAAAGAACAGTTCTTAATCGCTATCAGAGTAAATATGATTATAAGATTTTTGAAACACCAGAAGAATTCACACCTGCACCCATCTGTCCAACAATTTTAGTTAAACCGAAAGACGCTGTGTATAAAATTGCTATTGACAAAGATACGAATCTACTCGACTCTCACCCGTTCAAAGAGTCTCAAATAAAACTCACTTATGGCACACTCAATGACTACACACGAGCATATCAAAAAAACGAAAAAGTTGCTATAAGAGATATTACTTTAAAGTTTAAACTACATGGCATAGACAGCAAACACGACGGCACACTAATTCGAGTTATTACAGATGACACGGCACACTACTTCAAATGTGCTAAGCCAGGGTTAGGCAAAGGTGGTAATCTATCTGTATTTCTGCCTACAGATGATGGCAGTATTAAAGAAGTTAAACGATGGATGCCAAAGAAACACTTGCCTATGCTAAAAGAACTTGTTGTAAAACTCTAATAATAGCACCATAATTCATTTTTACAAAATCCACATCTACATTTTATAATACTCATTTTATTATGTCTATACCTAAATTTGTTTTGTAAATTTTTATATATACATTTTGTAGGCAACAGCAAAGCAGGAACAAACTGCAGATAATTTATTTTATCGCCAAATACAGAACACTTGCTTTGTAGTTCGTCAATTACTTTTTTTTTCTCGTAATCGTATGGTTTGTGTAAATATGAAAAAATACACTTTCGAATTTCTTTTGGTAAATACATTTCTATATTGAAATTAACAATAAAATAATATTTATATAACCGAACCATATACTAAACTTAAAGAAACCGCACACTATAAAAGGTAATACTAAAATGCCTAATCGTGGATTTAATTGCTCAACTTATCGCTTGCACGTATACGGAACATTATGCGGCAAAACGATAGATAAAAAGTATTGTTCATTGAATGAATTTATTAGAGAATATGACGGTGATAAAACACCTATGAATTTGAACAAATTCAAAGTAATACGTTTAAAGAAAAGATGGAATCCACACCAAAAAAAAGAAGGATACGGCAAAGATGCTACAGATGATTTTATAAAAAAAAACTGGGGTTTAGTTTTTGACAAAATTAATGTAAAGAGACAGCACAAAAGAAAAGTATCAACTGTTTACTTTGATTAGATGAAATACCAATCGTATGATATACACAATAAGATAATACAAGCTAATACTTGTAATTTACTTCATAAAAACGCACCACATTATAAAGGTGACAGATACTGTATAGTATTGTTCAATAAAAACTTAACTTATGTTAATGCTTCTATCTGTTGCGAAAGGTCTGAAAAGATTAAGCAACAAGAACCAAAGTATACGAAGTATTTGCCTGTGTTCGATACACAAGCCACACAAGAATCACGAAAGACATTGCTTGAAGTTCTTGAAAAAACAAACTTACCAACAGACAGATGCAGCGCAACATCGAAAATGCCAGCACATAGTAAGTATGGAAACAATACAGCACACTTTATCTCATTTGGAATCACTGCTTCAAGAAAGAGTCAAAAAGAACGTGCTCAAGACGGTATCTTTACACGTAAAAGTGTAAACATCAATAATGTAAAATATCCTAAATTATATTTTGCATTTCATAATTATATTAACCAATTACATCCTAACATATTTGGTGAAGATGGTATATATCATGCTTGTATTATTGCCAAAAATTCACAATGTGAATGGCACAAAGATACAGGAAATATAGGACACGCAGCCCTAACTTGTATAGGAGAATATGCAGGTGGTGATTTATTAGTAGAAGACCAGTTAAGCATTCCATAGCACACGCCTTGACCAATAGTTAGCACTGTTCTTATCATTTGCAGTTAGTCTACCATCCTTACCACGTATACCTGCTGAACGTTTGAGGTATGATTCTCTACGCTTTTTATCACCATGTTGTGTGTAGTCTTTTGCTGTTGAGTCCCCAAAATGTATGAGTTTCTTCTTTCCATCTTTTATTACATAGACACTCATCTTCTTACCTTTTGCTGAACTCTTAAACGGTTTGTATAGTGGTTTGTCGTCTGTCATTTATGACAGATACAACATAATAATTGACTTTAAAAATACACAGTTGTTTTTTCTCTTATTATTTCAACTTTAGGACGAACCTTTTTTTTACGACCTGATACGTATGTGTATTTATATACGGGCAATTTTGTCACAGTTTGGTATTGGTTTTTTGTTTCTTTAAAAAGTATTTTTAACTCTGTTAATAATATAGTTTTATATTTTCGTGTATTTGCTCGTTGTTTATTTTTGAATTGCACAAAGTCCTTATTCTTTTCATAGTATTTGTTTGTTCTCATTTGATATAATACATACATTTTTTTATAGTTTATGTTCACGCATTTCAATCGTGCCTAATCCACACGAACACTTACGACAAGTTGATGATGATATAGTAGATACAATAGCACATACTCCAATTATTATAACAGTGAAGAGGAACACAATCATTTATTTTATTGATTAGATTTTTATTCTGCTTTGTAGGTTACTAAATAGTCACTATACTCTTTCACATTCTGTTTACAGTTTAGAATACATACAAATACGAAATTGTCTTGAATGACTAACTTATCATAAATATTTCGTGCCTTACGTCTCCCTTGTATATCACTCTCTAACATATATAAGTTTTCGTCAAATATAATCTCACGCTCTCTCATACTTGCTATAGAATTAAAAAAAATTAAATCTGCATTCAATCTCACAACTTTTGGTATTTTTGTTAGTGATTGAGCCAATACATATATATGCAAAGACAATGGCGGCTTAGCATAGTGACGGCCATTCACGGCCAGAGTTTCTAGTATGTTAAACTCACGTGATTTCAATGACACTGCATGGTCATCTATAATTACGGCAATGTTTGCCTTTATCTGCTCTTTCTTTGGTGCTACACTGTTGTATTCTGTTATGTGTTTTAGGTTGTCAACTAATTGATTTAATTTTTCCATATCACCACCAAACCTAAACTCTTTATCAATAAAAGAAAAACCGCTATCCGTTCCACTGAACAACAACACCATATCTAACATTTTATTTTTTATCATTTTTTGTATTAGGTCTTCGGTTAAATACGACTTGCCTGAACGTCTTTTACCGAGTAGTATATTAAATGAAGAGGGGGGTATGTCATTCAATTCAAACCGTCTAATTGTTTTTACAATATCGTCCTTGTCTGTTGGTATTGTTTTTAATTCCATAATTAATTACAATGTAATATATTTATTAATATGAATCACGATAGTTGTTGCCAAGTATTGACTGTAGTTCATCATCTATAAAGAACTCAAACGTATTCTTATCGAGTTCTTGCTCTACCAAAAAATCTAAATGGTCGTTATGTTGGTATGCATCAAATAACATCTCTTCTAAAACAATATCAAAAGCTAATTTATACGTCGGATCGAATAGATAGACGGTCTCCAGCAATTGCAGTGGGAGCAACGGGAGCTGATTGTGCCAATGGTTGTGGTTGTTCAGATTCTCTTCTGTCAGTTGTGTCATTTATATTTGATAGTTGATTCTCTAAATCTGTACAATTTATTTCAGGGTTTCTATCGCAACTTATACAAGGCGTTTTAATGGTCGAGCATTTACTTTTTTGTGTGGCATATATTATAGTAGCAAATGTTCCACCAACGGAGGCAACAAATACCGCTAAAGCGTTGTAGTCAGGCATATATTAAGATATTATTTTTTTTTAAATGTTTCTTGTCTGTTTGCGTCCTTAATGTTAAAACAGTTTTATAAATATGTTTATAAATGCCAGCTAAACAATTTATTTTAAACTATTCAGGAGGAAAATATAAAGAGTCGAAAGAGTTGGACGATTTAAAAATTGATTATGAAAAATACGACACAGTCATTGAACCATTCGGCGGAACATTTGGATTTTCACGTTATTTATTTTATGATTTGAAACAAACACATTTAAATTTTATTGTCTGTGATTCAAATTATGAGTTAATAGATTTTTACAACTATTTAAAAGACCTAATAATTAAAAACGAACACGAAGCATTTTTTAAACGCTATACAACAGAGATTAAAAAATTATATGAAAATTGTAAATATGAAAAAAACACAGCGTATTTGGATAGAAAAAAATTATTACAATATCTTAAAACAAATAAAACAGATAACACATTTTTAAATTTTTTAATTTGTCATAATCACTTGAATAATGTATCATCAACAACTTGTGCCACGTATAAAAACAATGTGGGATTTACAGAAATTTTTAAACAAACCACATTTTTAAAAAAAAAGTTTGAAGAACTACCCGAAGAGATGCTATACAATAAAAAAAATCTGGTATATCTTGACCCCCCCTATTTGTCATCTGATAACGCAACATACGACACACTATTTAATTTTAACACAATTTTTGAAAAAATCGAAAATATTTTTAAAAATGGTAATGTGTTATTTATACATCAATATAATTTTTTATTAAATCGGGTTTTGAATTTTGCCCAGTCTATCACGTATAAAAAAAGATATAACAGGTCAAAAAAAAAAGTTGAACACACCTGTTTTTATAATTTTATTAACGATTAAAAAATATATTACAATAGATAAAACACAATAAGAATGTATAACAAAAAAGATAGTGCCATGTGCTCTCAGTATCCAATCTCAAACCATAGGGGCTACAACAACAGCAGTGGGCTTATTTTTACCAGACAAAATGGTAAATCGCAGTATGAAGGAACTAAGCCAGATTTTGATATGACACAACTACCCGAACCGGAATACAAAAACAAAGAAGCTATTTCTAATGAACAAAAGCAATTTAGAAATGGAACAGATGTTGAGAAACTCAGTGCAGGCACACAAGAACAAGTATCTACTGTTAATTTACACGTAGAAGATGGTGGAGTCTTTGGACTCCAAAAACTAGTAACTAAAACGAATAATTTGCTAACGAATGACAGTGAACGTATCGATATGGCAGAAATGGAAAACCCTGATGTAGAATCTAAATTATATGTCGACCCTAAATTCGCACCAAAGAAAGAACGCAAAGGTAAGGGTGTTAAAATGTCAATCACTAAATATTAATTTTTTTTTTCTTTTTTACTAAGTAAAAAGAAAGTTATGATTTCAGGACAAACTATTCAGAAAAGTATAGCACGAACTTCTATTATGGGAAGACACGACCCGACAAAACATACATCTCTTAATATCAACTTACAAGAGATTAAACTACCTAAACGCACAGCAGAGAAACTCGGTCGTTCTTCTATGTCTCAAGAGGCATATCTCAATATGGTTGAATACGCTAAATGGTTGCCACGGGGTAAGCGTGCTCTACGTTATAATATGAACGAATTGAAAGAGATGCTTTTATCAAACGATTTGAAAGAAACACCACTAACAAAAATGAGCGGTTTGAATGCAGGTGGTAAATTGGCATTTTCTCAAAACAAGAGTGAACCAGCAATAAAAAAACTGTTAACGCAAACCGAACAACTACAAGAGATTACTATAAAAAATAATAACCGTGTTAAGAGTGAATACAATTTAAAAGGTGGGTTTAATCCAAATTACACGAGTTTTAAAAATAATATTAGACTATAAAATAAATATACGTGAAAAAGAATGACCACTAAATATATTAAATTTAAAGAATATTTTAATACTGCCAAAATCCAAGAACTTGTAAAAAAAGATGCAGTTTTTACGGAAGCAATGAATTTTTTGCGTGACAATGATTTACGAGTCGGTTCACTTGTTGAAGAGTTTACAGCGGAATTAGAAACAAAAAATAAAAAATTTAAAACATTCACGGGCAAACCGGCAAATTTTGCCCGTGCTATTGATAGTGTATTGCAATCTGTTGCTACGGGAAACCTCGAAGATTTAGACAAAGAAAAAAAAGAACAGTTTGAGAAAAGTGTTCAGGCATATTATCAAACAAACCCGCCAAAAATTGAAATTGATAAATACTTAGTAAATTATAAAGACTCAGTAGTAGGTGCTACGGAAGGAAGAACATCACCACGTATGCGTGGTGGTAAAGCTGTTGAAGTTAAGGCAGATGGTTCATTTGTTGAAGAAGAAGCAGAAGTAAATAAACTTGAAGCAGATGAGAAGATGCTTGAGAAAAAGAAAGGTGAAGATGAAAAAAGAGATGACAAAGATTTAGATATTGATTTAGACGAAGTTGAAAGACGGAAATACCAAGCAGAACAATCAGCAGAAAAAGCAGCAGAACAAGCAGCAGAAGAAGATAAAGATTTTTTCAATGTTATGGAAGCAGATGAAGAAGGCAACCCAATACCACCACCAGATACAGCAACAGAAGCACAACCAGCAGCAGCACCAGCACCAGCACCTCAAGCAGCACCAGCACAAGCACAACAAGCACCACAAGCACAAGCACCACCACAAGCACAAGCACAACCACAAGCACAACCAGCACCAGCACCAGCACCAGAACCCATGCAAGACCCTGCATTACGTTCTATTAGTAAATCTACACCAGAGCCTACACTTGCCGAACTCATACCAAAAGAAAGATTGACCACCGATTTTAAAAATGTAGCAACATTGATGAAAGACATCAATTATTTTTTTGAAACATTCCCTGAACCATTGAAACAAATCAAAAATGAATTTGACAAATTGACACCACGGAAAAAAGCAAATCTTATGGTATTGCAAAGAATTCACGGGCGTATTGTGGGCACATTACAACCTGAAGGTAGTAAAGAAGCAACGGGTAAAATTGGTATTGTTGTAGATGCAGAGCAATACATAGAAATGAAAATCCGTGAGATGATTGTATCAAATCGTTTCGCAAATCTCACGCCTGCTGAAGTTATTAATGTAAATGAAGGAGTTGATACAGACAAAAAAAAGAAAGCTAAAGATTACGGTAAGTTTGAAATACAACCCGCTAAAATGGGTGGTAAATTGTTTATGCAACGTGAACCGGTTTATAAGGCAATCCCCTCTAATAAAAATAATGAAGAAGAAAAACCCGCTTATGCTATGAGGCAATCGCAACCTAAACGGTTTGGTGTAAATGTTGCTAAGCAGATTAACCTTGCAAAGACTGCTATTTCTTTCAATAATCGTAATCCATTCTCACAACCACTAGACACCATCAAATTACGTGTATTAAAATAAATATGTATTATTAAATAAAAAATGACATCACGTAGTAATTTAATAATCAACGCAACTAAAATAGAATGTGGAGGACAAGAACCCACTACGAACCCTAATTTTGTAAGTAGTGACCCGACTAAACCTATTATGATTAATGGCGTAATTCCGTCTGCTTCAAGTGGAGCAGGTGGTGATGTTTTCACAAATCAAACTAATACTTTTACACAAGTAAATACATTTAATGCAAATACTGTATTGTCTACGGTTGACACAGGTAATATTAATACAACCGGAACGATTACAGCAAGTAGCACCGTAATATGTTCTAAAGTCGAAACATCGGGCAATGTTGAAGCGGGTGCAAATGTCGAGTGTGTAGACGTTCAGGCAAGTGGAAATGTTGAGTGTGTCGATGTAGAGGCGAGTGGTTCTTGTACAGTTGCAGGTGTTGGTATATTTAGCGGTGTATTGAACAGTGATAACAATTTACAAATGGACACCGGGAGCAACAGGTCGATTCGTGCCGTGGCATATGGTCCGGGTAGAACTATCATTAGCGATGTGGACTATTTGGATTTTAAGCAATGTTCTAAACTAAATGAAGAACAAAGTGCAACCGCTGCTAAATCTTTTAATGCTGGTATTGTGAATAATCAGCAATTTATCACACGTTTCCCAACTGCTACAACTAGGAAATTTATCACTGAAGCAACAGCGAATAATATTCAACGCTTATCATACTATGATATCAATTCTGTTGATACGCCATTCGTTGTATACAACGGAACGGATAGCACCGACCCTGCCGTATCAAATAGTATGACAATATACCCACGAACCATACACGAAGCGAGTTTAACTGTAGAAAGTCCTGGAGTGGCAACCAACGGACATCGTGTGGTAATTGATGAAGGTGAAATACATTTACGTTCATTGACTGCATCGATACCGAAACTTACTTGGAATGATAATAGTGCAGATGTGTCAATGCCTCGCTGTATTGATTTTTTCGAAAGCGATTCAGCAAGTTATAACAGAGGCATTGAATTTGATACTTCTACTGATAACACAGCAAATGCTATTTTTAATATTAGTAATGCTAACTCAGGTGGATTGAAACCAGTCATACAAATTGATGGTGCACAATTGCAACTATCAGATTTAGATTCTACCGATGTTGCATCTCTTGTTAGAGTGAATAGTTCTAATATTATTAGCAACTTTGGTGATGATTTGAATATTGATAGCGTATCATTTGGTTCTACTTCTCGATTAATTCGAGCAGTTCCCGCAACTACAAACGATATAGAAATACAACCAAATGGTGTATTGTTTTGTGGTGGAGACATCGAGGCACGTGCTTCATCATTGATTTCAAAAACTGCTAATATGTTAACAGATTACAGACAGACAGAAATTGACCATGGTGTAATACGGTTGAGAAACCAATCTATCGCAGGTTCAGCGATTACCGATAAACCACGCATTGACTGGGGAGGCACGGAAACACTCGCACAAACGGGTTCATGTGTTGACTTTATGGAAACAGGAACCACACAACATAATAGAGTAATTGAGTTTACCACAACAGACCCTGCCGTAAATAATCAAATCTTACAACTTCGAACTAATAACGGCGCACTTCCACGTATGATATTTGTTGGCGGTGCTGGTGTTGGTAATGCCGAAGTCGTTGCGATGGCAGGACAACGTGATATACTAAATAGCACATCTCCCGCAGGTGCTAATATGATTACGTGTGAAGCAGACGGTGGCACAAAGTTTAGACGACTTGGAACATCTAATACCGATATTCTACAAGTTGGTGTAGATAATAACAATGTTCAAATTAATGAACCATGCGATTTGTTCAAAACATATACGATTAACCCGACCACACCAACAACGTATAATGCCAATTTAACAAGTCAAATACGCGGTCTTTTTGATTTGTATGTAGCAGAGGTTCAAGTATTTGAAACCGAAATAGGTTCAGGATTAACAAAAGAATTATTTAATTTACAAAACACTTCTTTTAGCAAGTTATCGTTTGGTCAAGATACTGGACAGACTTTTACTATTCCACAAATAGCAGGTGCTGGTGCTGGTTTGGGTTTTAATGTCAAGTTTCGTGTATTGGATAGTGCAGGAGGAAACGAAACATGGATGCCTGCTATTGGTGGAACCAGTGGGGGTATCCATTCCTTACGTGGTCAGTTCAGCGGTGCTACATCATCACCACAATTTACAACTAATGACGCTAATGATTTTATTGTACAATATGTGAATTACGCGGCGCATCGTGTATCCCCTTCTGTTGGATGGAATGGTTCGACTGCTATGCCCGAGATTCATTTTATTATGGGCAGTGGCACAGGAACACCCGCAAAATACGGATTGTATTTTCCATCTAATTATCCATCGGGTGGTACAGACCCTGCTGTTGTTTCAAATGTTATACGCATTTCATTATCTGTAAACGGTGGGTTTGTTTAATTGCGTTGAAAAAAAATATATATATATAGTATTACAAAATACTATAACACACTTTACGAATGTCTTCTATCTTCCTATCAAGTAATGCCAACTCTTCGATGTTGCAAACTGTCGAATCGTCTGATTCTCGAAAGAACCCGAACATTTACAGCACTGAGACTGTATTCCCTGCTCACGCGTTGACTTGGGTTGAATGTGCTTCTAATTCCGGTAGTATTGGAAATGGTCAACAACTCAATTTTAACCTTCAAAAATACGGCATTATCTCGCAAATGCTTCTGTGTTATGAAAAAAACAGTTCTATCACTTTGCCAGCAGGTGATTTTTTCAAAACTATTAAACAGGTTGAACTGCTTGCCAGTTCTAAAACTGTTGCTATTCTTACCGCTGAGGATTTTATGGCACAATTTTCGGATTGTTCGCAAAGTGAATTTAATGTCATTAGTGAGACTGTCCTTAAAGAATCTACCAAAGTTACCGGAAAAAACCACAAATACACTGTTCCTCTAACTTGGGGACAATGTGAACAAATCAATAACCAACTCGATTCTTCATTCCTAGAACCGTTGAGTGTTCGCATCTCTTTTAATACCATTAAAACCGGTTCTGGAACTTATCCCGCAACTGATGCCGCAGCAATGCCTAAATGCTTCCTTAAAATTAGATACAAGAATTACGATGAACCTTCTACAGCTGAAATGATTTCTAGCAATTACTCGAGCCCGCAGCTCAACCAATTGACTACACGATACTACTCAGAATCGAAAGTCCCACAGAGCACAAGTGCAGCCGGTACAACATCTGTTACAGTTGAGCTTAAAAATACTGAATGCGTTGAAGCGTTTTATGTGATGGTTCGCAAAGTTCTGCCTCTGTCCGGAACTGGTTCCGATGTCGCTTATGCACTTACTCCAATAGACCAGGTTACCTTTCTCGGCAGTGGTCAAGAAATTTGTAAACTCGATAGCCAACAACTTGCATATGCTCGTCTTTCTAAGGATGGATGGAGTGAATCAGTAGACGTAACTACCACTGGGTCTGGTGTCAATGTCAACCACGTTGCCAAAATTCAACTTGGACTTAACTCTAAACAGATGATGACGAATGCTCTATCTCTTCGTGAGATTAACAATGGTCAGATTGTTGTTGAATGGACGACCGGAACTGATACCGCTACCAACTGGGAGGTTTGTGTAGTCGAGCGTGTGCTAGCGGTATACGCGACTTCTGCAAGTTCTGGGAGGTACTCCCTTGCTCTAGCGAATTAAAAATACAGCAGGAATTAAACACATTTATAAAAAAAAATATATTAGTATTAAATAAATGCCTATCTTACATTTTAGAATTACTAAACCTGTTGAAACTATCAATATTAGTCGACCATTACACAGTCAAGATTTCACCTTTAGGCGTGCTGTAGTTGTTAAACACGATAATACAGATATGACAAATAATT
>Ga0129327_10001571_pt1 | contig 13481 bp, 12 predicted proteins | sample CPBDNA_6_FD_111799 | JGI IMG/M metagenome (GOLD analysis project Ga0129327, IMG submission 111799) | Freshwater to marine salinity gradient microbial communities from Chesapeake Bay, USA - CPBay_Spr_31_0.8_DNA | ecosystem: Environmental > Aquatic > Marine > Coastal | place: USA: Chesapeake Bay... | reverse complement strand
CCGCGTAAATAGTATTGCTGGTCCGGCGGCAATAGCGGTTTGATATTGGCATTGCGTTGATTGATTACCACCAAGCCTTTTAATTCCTGCCAAGTGGATTGGCCAATATCACTTATTTTTTGTCGCCATACATTAACAGCGGAATCATCAGTATCTTTTATCTCAACCTCTTCAACGGTTTCAAAATTTGGTATCGCGATTAACGGCAGTTTATCTAATTGCTGTGTTAATGCTGACAAGCGTAAAAACACGCCATCCAAATCTTGTTGGCCCACCAACAATAATGCGGCACGATCTTCGGCAATCGCTTTTCGAATAGCAAAAAATCGAGGGTCAGCGAGTGTTAATAGTATTTGGTCTGCTGTCGCCAATAAACCCAATGCAGTCACACTGTCTTTTGATATTAAAATACGCTGGTTAGCTAGACGTAATAAATACTCTACTTCAGCTAAACGCCAATCATCGGTAGTCGTTGATGTTAATGAGCGTAAGCGTCTGTCATGTGAGTCAATAATAAGATTGGCATCTTGCAGCGCTAACGATAACGTTTCGCGCTGTCGATCTCTAAGCGTAAGCGCCGCAATGGATTCATTTTGCACGCCTTGCAATGAACGCTGAAGTGTTTGCGTTTGCTGATAGTAACTCTTTGAATCAGCAGTTAGCGATTGCAACTGCTCAGCCTGCTGAAAAGACAGCCATGCAATATAAGCAGCAGCAGCGACTGCCAGTAAAGCGATAAGTAATGCTGTAATAGAAAGCGCAGTCGATTTTTTTCTTACTTCCTTACCACCTGCTTTACTAGTGGCATCACTAGCAGAGCGACCTGATATATTTTTAGACGCAGCAACTTTATTCTTCTCTTTATTTTCATCTTCAATAATTACCGCATCTTCAACACTGTCATTATCCATATTACTTTTACTCGCCGCAGCGCCACCTTGATTATTAGTACTGTCTTTATTCGTCATATACGTTTCCGACTGTCACTATAGTTTTTCATTGTAAGCTGTCTGTTAATTGCAATTGCTATTAATAGAATAACCTATTAATAAAAAAACCTATTAATAGCAAAGCTGCTTTATGGCAACACCAACTTACTTTAACAACTGCTTCGTTATTACGTTCAAAAACCCTTCTGCACTTGCATTTACGGCTATCAATATATTTTTAAACCCATAGTGCTCGGCTAAAACTTTAATCCGCGCTGACGGCACAATCACAAGCACGTTTTCTACCACGGATTGCAATCTATCTCGTTGCATATGCCTATAAAAATTCTCTAAGGTTTCGCCACTAGCAAACAAGATTGCACTTAAATCATCACCCACGGCCTGCTCAAGTTGCTCACAAGTATAAGTCGGATGCTGTCGCTTATACATTTCACAATAATTAACCTTGGCGCCTCGTGAGTTTAAATTATCGGCTAATAATTCACGGCCACCTTCGCCACGAAAAATAGTTATGCCCTTTTCACTCACATCACGCCGACTTAATTCAGCCAGTAATTTCTCACTGCTGTAGGCCAATAACTTTTTCTCTTCTTGACCAGCGCCTTGATCCGCATTAACAATATCGCTGTCTAAGCACCAAGATAAATCTTGTATCGCTTTTGCTGTAGCGCCACCAATGGGAATACAGGGCAATGATAAAGGCCACTGTAAATCATGCTGCTGTAAAAATTCAGCGGTGTATTTAACGGCATTGCTGCTAATAAAAATAACAAAATCTTGCTGGCTCAACTGCAGTAATTGTTTTTTAATTGCTGCAATTTTTAGCGTGTCATTGACTGCTTCTAAATTTAGCATAGGCAAGCAGCTGGCAGTAATGCCTTTATTTTCTAGCACATCCACTAGGCGATCAGACTGCCCTGCCGGACGCGTGACTAATACGCGCAGCTTAAAATTATTGATTGTCATAAGCCTGATCAAGTAAGGCGCGCGCACCCCGCGCTAACAAACGGTCGGCAATGGTTTTACCTAATTCCTCAGCTTGAGTAACACGCTGAACATTATTTTCAGCATCATCATTAAGATTAAATGTTATTTGAGCCTGCTCAATTAATAATTCAGAACCATCGACAGCACCTACTCGACCCTCTAGCAATAACGTATTGTCGGCGCCTAATTCTGCGAAGCCGGCAATAGGTACCTGACAACCGCCCTGTAATCGATAGTTCATCGCACGCTCGGCCAATACACAAAGCGCACTTTCAACATCATGTAACGGCTGCAGTAATGCCTGTGTGTCGACATCATCACTGCGCAATTCAATAGATAACGCACCCTGGGCAACAGCAGGTAATAAATGTTGTGGGTTAATTGCGTAGCTTATGCGGTCGGCAAAGCCTAAACGCCGCAACCCTGCTGCGGCCAGAATAATCGCATCGTATTTTCCTGCGTCCAACTTAGCTAAACGGGTATTTACATTTCCGCGTAAAGATTCGCACTTTATATCGGGTCGCAATTGCTGCAGCTGACACTGTCTACGTAAACTCGAGGTACCAACAATAGCCCCAACGGGTAAATCATCTAACGAGCTGATTTTAGGTGCCTGGCCATCGAGGCCTAAGGGTAAAACTAAGGCATCCAGCGGGTCTTCGCGCGCACAAATGACTCCCAGCGTTAATCCTTCGGGCAAGGCCATGGGCACATCTTTGGTGGAGTGCACGGCAATATCTGCCCGACCATCCAATAAGGCAGTCTCTAGCTCTTTTACAAATAAGCCTTTACCGCCCACTTTTGCCAATGGCGCATCTAATATTTTATCGCCCAACGTCGACATGGGTAATAATTCAACCGCGATATGGGGATGCAATTGCAATAAGGCATCACGAATGGTTTCAGCCTGCCATAAGGCAAGTGGACTTTTTCGCGTGGCAATGGTGATGGTTTGAGTTGAGCTAGCGGTCATGAAATATCCAATGTAGGCGGCTTTTCGATGTAATAAATAAACCAATGAATGCGTAAATGTATGAATGGTAAGCCAAACAGCGGCAGATAAAAATGGCCGCTAATCAATTAGCCCTATGATAAGCAAATCATCAGGAAATGTCGTTTTTAAAACGGTGAGAAAGGAACACTCTACGCCACCCAAAAGAAGGCGCTTTTGAGAGCGCTTAGGCTGGCAGCTCATGACTCAGGGCCATGGCTCTAATTCTCTGTCCTGAATCGCAGTGCTAAATTGAAGTGTTAAATTGAATTGTTAAATTGAAGTGCTAGCCATGCACATTGCCTTTATGCGGCTGCTTTATGGCAACCACTCTAACTACCATCGACTATGAATACGCTTTAAGTAGCCGTCTTAATTCAGGCAAATGGCGACGACTGACGACGGGCGCAACATCACAACCCTCTAGCCGAATGACCGATTGAGCATCTGCTTCTTCACATTTTTCTAAACCACGAATATAACGAATGGCGACCAGCGCATTCCGATGCACGCGCAAAAACTGTTTGGCAAAGCGACTCTCTAACTCTTTTAAGCTCAGATCCAAGAGTACTTCTCTATTATGTGTGTAAGCGCTAACGTACTTTTTATCGGCTACTAGTGCACGTATTTCACTAACCGCTAATAATTCATGGCCATTTCTAGTACGCACGGACAGACAGGCTTGAGACAACTCTGGACTCATCGATTCAGGGGCTAAATTTGCTAACTGGGAACGATTAACGGACTGCGCTTTGGCCAAATTATCGGCCAACTGTAAGCGTGATACAGGCTTTAATAAGTAGCCCACCGCCTGCGCATCGAAAGCGGCTAAGGCATGCTCATCATAGGCTGTACAAAAAATAACCGCCGGCGGCTGCTCTTGCTCACTCAACTGTGCCGCTGCTGCTAAACCGTCCATCTCTGGCATACGGATATCCAGCAACACGATATCGGGTGAAAGCTTTTCATTCGCCGACATAGCTTGCCGGCCATTCTCGGCTTCAGCAATGACTTGGTAATCCTCTAAGGCGTCGACCATTGCCTTTAGCCGCATTCTTGCCGGCTGCTCATCATCAACAATTAATACGGTTTTTACCGCAACGGCCTGTATTGACGGCTCTTGCATTGCAGCGCCGGACCGTAAAGGTTCTGACATTAATGGGGCGAACTTACTCATCATTGTTCTCCATCGACTGTGCTCGCTCTTGCTGGCAAGTTTATGGGTAAAATTAATGTTGCTGTAAAGGTGTGTAAGGACTCACTTAAGATCAATTCTGCAGCCTCTGACGGCTGACTTATGCCTGCTTGTGACTGGTAAATCACCGCAAGCCGCGCACGAATATTATCGAGTGCAATGCCGTTGTGGGTTTTAGGTACAGCATGGCTCACCGCTGAATTGCGTCTTTTACTGGCTGCTTCATAGGGATTTTCGACATCAATACGCAGCATGTTATGACATAGTTGGGCGCGAATTTGCAAAGTGCCACCGGCTAGCGTGTTTTCAATACCATGATAAATCGCATTTTCAATTAAGGGCTGTACAGTTAATGGCGGCAGCTGACAGTATTCAGGTACATCATCGAGCTGCCAATCGACCTTTAATCTCGACCCTAGGCGTTGCTGTTCTATGCGTAAATAAGCGCGGCAAATATCCAGCTCTTGCTGCCAACTCACTAATACATCGTTTTGCGACAGCGAAACGCGAAACAACGCGGCTAAATCTTCAACGGCGTTTTCTGCCTCAATGGGCGCATAGCTAATGAGGCTCGCAATTGTGTTCATACTATTGAATAAAAAGTGTGGCCGAATACGCGCATGCAATGCGTCTAAACGAGCACCTTGCGAGGCCTTTTGCTCGGCATGCCAGCGCTGCTGCATATAGAGATAACGCAAAATAAGCGCTGCTATTACGCCAATAATCATGACATCACGTAATAACCAAGCGAATGAAAAATCGGCCCATTTACCGCCCGCATAGACCCACTGCGCGCCAATATTGGTGAGTAAGGTAACGCTAATAATCCAAGCAAAACCCAGTAAACCAGCCACTTTTACGCACTGACGATTAATGCTTGAGCGCCAATAACTTAAGCCACCCACAGCCAGCAGGCTTATCCACTGAGCATAAAGCGATAACAACGATAAACGCTGCCAATCAAAGGTGCCTAATGGGCTAAGGCTAAAGATATAAAGAATGACGACCAACTCGGTGACTAACAATATCGCAAGTAATACGGGTAAACGGCCCATATTAGGCAGCAGAGGGGTAATGCTTGATGAAAACGGCGCTTCCATAAATGCCTATCTATATTGTCCGGCTAAATTGCTTGGCTATATTGCTTGGCCATATTGTCTGGTTTACTGGCTGGTCAGGCTGCCTTTGAAGCTAACTCTAGGCTAATTTTAAGCTGCGTTTAGGTTTTAACCACTAAAGCTATCTTTAATAAGCTCTGACAGCCTCTTTCAGTGTAGTAGCCTTAGCAATGCCGGTAATCTGCCCGCCTCTCGGCATGAGGGCGTAGTTCACAGATTAGCCATAAGATATACTCTAAGGTCTATTTATCTTTAACTAACGGTACCAACATGGGTTCTGATCAACAGCCAGACAATTCTACTGCAGCCGCAGCGCCAGCCAGCAGCAAAACGCTTTGGGGCGGACGCTTTCAAGAACCTACAGACGCTTTTGTAGAACGCTTTACTGCGTCAGTTCAATTTGATCAACGTCTTTATAGCCAAGATATCCAAGGCTCGATAGCGCACGCCACCATGTTAGCCAGTGTTGATGTACTGACGGCCGATGAAACCAAGCTTATTATTGATGGCTTAAATGCGATTGCGCTTGATATTGAAAGCGGCAATTTCAATTGGTCTATTGCGCGTGAAGATGTGCATATGAATATTGAAGCGGCATTAACCGAGCGTATTGGTAGCGTAGGTAAAAAGCTGCATACCGGTCGCTCTCGCAATGACCAAGTGGCAACCGATATTCGTTTATTTTTACGTGATGCGATTGATGCCATTGCTCTGCAACTTACTCGCTTGCAAGAAGGCCTTATTCAATTAGCCGATCGTGAAGCTGAAACAATTATGCCTGGCTTCACGCATTTACAAACGGCACAGCCGGTTACCTTTGGCCACCACTTACTCGCATGGAATGCGATGTTAGAGCGTGACTATTCAAGACTTTTGGATTGCCAAGATAGACTCAATGAATGTCCTCTAGGTGCAGCTGCATTAGCCGGCACGACTTACCCTATTGATAGAGCAATGACCGCCGCCGCATTAGGTTTTAAAAAGCCAACGGAAAATTCTTTGGACTCGGTGAGCGATCGCGATTTTGCGATTGAGTTTAGTGCCTGCGCGAGCATTATCATGATGCATTTATCACGCTTCTCTGAAGAGTTAGTGCTATGGACGTCGAGCCAGTTTGATTTTATAGATTTGCCTGATCGTTTTTGCACAGGCTCATCGATTATGCCGCAGAAAAAAAATCCTGACGTGCCTGAGTTAGTGCGCGGAAAATTTGGTCGCGTGCAAGGCCATTTAGTGAGTTTACTGTCGCTAATGAAATCACAGCCACTGGCTTACAACAAAGACAATCAAGAAGATAAAGAACCGCTGTTCGACACTGTCGATACTTTATTAGATTGCCTTAATGCCTATGCCGATATGGTACCTGCGATTACAGCCAAAAAAGAGAGTATGCGCGATGCTGCCGGCAAAGGTTTTTCGACAGCAACCGACCTTGCCGATTACTTAGTGCGCAAGGGTATTGCGTTTAGAGATTCGCACGAAATTGTTGGCAGCGCGGTTGCAAAATGTATTGATCTTAATTGCGACTTAAGCGAACTATCATTAGAGACACTTAAAACGTTTAGCCATGTTATTGAAAAAGATGTATTTGCTATTCTTACTTTAGAAGGCTCGGTAGCTAGTCGTAATCATTTGGGCGGCACTGCGCCTGTGCAAGTTAAGCAAGCTGCTGTTAGAGCAAGCGACGCAATTAAACAACGATAGCGTTTGGCTAGACTTGAGGCAGTCCTGAGCTGGATCGGGCGATAAAAAAACAACCACCAATGGCGATACAAAAATGCTGAAAAATACTGGACGAAAGACATTAGCGAAAACGACTCCGTTAATGTTTTTTTTATCATTATCGGTTTTGACTGCATGTCTTTCTGCTTGCGGCCAAAAAGGCGCGCTGTATTTGCCACAAGATAATGCAAACAGCAATGCCGCTGCCATCGATAGATCGACGACAGCTAATACTGCATTGAAAAAATCGACGGATTAAATTTCAACAAACACATTAGCGACAATACACGCTATTACGCTTGTATGATGACTACCTTAAAATAGCGAAGCCGTTTGGGCTGCAGGAATAAACTTACAGCATGTCAGAATTTCATTATCAAAATAACCAACTTATGGCCGAGCAATTGCCACTCGCCGCTATTGTCGAGCAAGTTGGCACGCCCACTTATGTCTACTCGAAAAAAGCGTTAGAGACTCACTACCTCGCCTATCGTGACGCCTTAGATGCCGATACTTCTAGTGCTGAAAAAAAAGGCGAGCATTTAGTTTGTTACGCCGTTAAAGCCAACTCTAACCTAGGTGTGCTTAGCGTACTGGCTAAACTGGGTAGCGGTTTTGACATTGTTTCTGTCGGCGAGCTCGAGCGAGTATTATTAGCCGGTGGCGATGCAGCGAAAGTGGTTTTTTCTGGCGTGGCAAAAAAGTCACATGAAATTATCCGCGCGTTAGAAGTGGGCGTTCATTGTTTTAATATTGAATCTGAAACCGAACTTGAGCGCATTGCCGCTATTGCAGTCGAGCTTGGTGTTGTTGCGTCTATTTCATTACGTGTTAATCCTGATGTCGACGCGCAAACCCATCCCTACATTTCAACAGGGCTAAAAGAAAACAAATTCGGCATTGATATTGACGAAGCGCCGCGGGTCTATAAGCGCGCTCACTCTCTACCCTCAATTAATGTTATTGGTATCGACTGCCATATTGGTTCGCAGCTTACATCGCTGTCACCGTTTAATGATGCACTTAAACGCGTGCTTGAATTAGTTGATCATTTAGAAGAAGTCGGTATTACGCTAGCGCATATTGATGTCGGTGGCGGTCTTGGCGTGTGCTACCAAGATGAACAGCCACCATCACCGGGTGACTATGTTGCCACCTTGCTAAAAACTTTAGCTGGTCGACCACAATCATTAGTCATGGAACCCGGCCGATCGATTGCCGCCAATGCCGGTGTGTTGTTAACGCGCGTTGATACCATTAAACATAACGAAGAAAAACGCTTCGCCATTGTTGATGCCGCCATGAACGACATGATTCGTCCTGCGCTTTACAATGCATGGATGGATATTTTACCCGTCACTGAAAAAGCGGAGCGCCCTCTGCATACCTATGATGTCGTTGGCCCGGTTTGTGAAACCGGTGACTTTCTTGGTAAAGATCGATCACTTGCAATTGCCGAGCAAGATTTACTTTGCCTTTGCTCAGCCGGTGCTTATGGTTTTGTTATGGCATCAAATTATAATAGCCGTGGCCGCGCCGCTGAAATAATGGTCGACGGTGATGAGTTTCATATAGTGCGTGCACGCGAAACTATTGAAGATTTAGTGCGCGGCGAAAAAACAATTTAGTTCTAGCTTTCTGAATCGATAGCATTAAATCGATTTACCTTTACAGTTAAGCAGGTGTACTCTATGCAATTGCGATTTACCAAAATGCACGGGCTTGGCAATGACTTTGTGGTGATTGATTTGCTCTCGCAAAACGCCGAACTTAGTGCTGATCATATTCGTCATATTGCCGACCGTCATTTAGGTATTGGCTGCGACCAAGTGTTATTGGTAGAGCCGCCCGCCACCACCGATACGGACTTTCATTACCGCATTTATAACTGCGATGGTACTGAAGTAGAACAATGCGGCAATGGCGCCCGTTGTTTTGGGAAATTTGTTACTGATAAAAAGCTCACTGGCAAACGCCATTTAAAAGTATCTACCAATACTGGCCTTATTAATATTGATGTTGTCGATAACAATACCTTTAGGGTAGATATGGGCGTACCCAATTTCGATCCTGCGTCGCTACCTTTTACAGTAAGCGCTGAGCTTGCGAACGACTCTCAAGCGAGCACCTATACGATTAACCATTCACAGGGCAGCAGTGACATTAGCATAGCTTCTATGGGTAATCCGCATGCGGTTTTGGTGGTCGATAATATTGATACTGCAGACGTTGCCGGCATTGGTAAAGTGTTAGAGTGCCACAGTCAGTTTCCGAACAATGTAAATGTTGGATTTATGCAGATACTTTCACGCAATCGCGTTAAATTGCGGGTATTCGAGCGAGGTGTTGGTGAAACACAGGCTTGCGGTAGTGGCGCTTGTGCAGCCGTAGCGACAGGTATCAATAACGGTTTACTTGATGTCGGAGTAGATGTAGAACTGCTAGGCGGTCAATTAAATATTCAATGGTCAGGCGGCAGTACACCGCTTATTATGACGGGTAGTGCGACGAAAGTATTTGACGGGAAAATTACATTATGAGCTCAGCCACAATCAGTAATGAAAAAACCAATTCACAAACCGACAATGCTCAAGCAGCATTATCAGATGAATCGGTTGCTAACTTTTTGACGAACAATCCTGATTTCTTTCACCGCAATCCAACGATCTTAGCGGAAATGTCGCTGCCGCATCAAAGCGGTAATGCAACCTCTTTAATTGAGCGCCAAGTAGCTATACTCAGAGAGCGAGGCATACAAACACGACACAAGCTGGGCGAGCTTATTGAAGCAGCCAAAGAAAATGATAGTTTGCTTAACACCACTCAATCGCTGGTGATTGATCTCATTAATGCTGACTCACTCAATAACATTTTCACGCTCCTGCAAACTGAGCTTCACAAAAAATTTGGTATAGAGTCTGCCAGCGTAACCTTAATTTCTGATGCTGAAACACAGCAGCAATATTCAATAGCCGCTGATTTTTTTCAAAACAGCAGCGCTGCTGAGCAGACAATTTCAGGCATCGTCAACAATAACCAATCGCTGTGTGGCAGCTTAAGAGAAGCGGAAGCCGCCTTTATTTTTAGCGACACAAAATACGCTATAGGCTCGGCCGCTATTGCCAGCAATAAAATTGAACGTAGTACTGGCTCTGACATTATCGTTATGCTGGCTGTCGCGCATCACAGTGCTGATCATTACAATAGTGATACCGGCACATTATTCCTCGATTATCTTTGCGACATACTCACTGCGTTAGTTAAACGACAGTTATCATGAAAGCAGCCTTCGCGTCATGCCTGACAATTCTTCGATAAGCGCATCGTCATCTGACCAAGATGCGCTAAGTAAGGCTGGCGCTTTATTTATTGATTATCTCACCTCAGTTCGTCGCTTATCATCACATACCATAGCGGCCTACAAGGCTGACCTTAATCATTTTTATGGGCATTGCGAATTATCCCAACGTCTAACGCTTAGCAGCATTGATAGCGAATGGATTCGACAATACACTGCTAAATTGCATCGCCAAGGTTTAGCGCCAAAATCGATTCAACGTAAACTTTCATCTATACGAAGTTTTTTTAATTTCACTAACCAACATATGGACGGTCATGCTTTATCGGCAGATCACAATCCTGCTGATGGTATTCGAGCGCCTAAAGCGAATAAAAAACTGCCTGTGACTATGGATGTCGACCAAGTAAAAGGCCTACTCGATAATGCACTAAGTAGACCGGCAAAATCTGCCTCCACAAAGACGGTATCCGCAGCCGATAAGAAACTCAGCATTCGCGACAAAGCCATAATGGAAACGTTTTATGCTGCCGGCTTAAGGCTAGCTGAGCTAGCATCGCTTAATGTCCATGATATTGATCTAAGCCAAGCACAGTCACTTATTACGGTTACAGGCAAGGGTAACAAGCAGCGTATATTGCCCTTAGGCAAAGCCGCTATTAGCGCCATAGGCCATTGGTTAGCTGAGCGCCCTACTATGGCCGTCGCCGAAGAACCCGCGCTATTTGTTAGCACTCGCGGCACAAGACTTTCTCATCGCGCCATACAGCAACGCCTTAAGGTCGCCACCCAGCATTTAGAATACCAACAGAATTTGCATCCTCATATGCTCAGACATTCCTTTGCCAGCCATATGCTAGAGTCCAGCGGTGACTTACGTGCAGTTCAAGAGTTACTGGGACACGCGAATTTATCAACCACTCAAATCTATACACACTTAGACTTTCAGCACCTTGCCAGCGTCTATGACGACGCCCACCCCAGAGCGCAGCGTACAGCCGAACAAAATGCAGCGGATACTGATAGTACGGATAGTGCTGAGAGCGAAGTAACAAGCCAGAATAATAATGACAATACCAAAACAAGCGACAATGACCATGCCCATTAAAGCCATTACCTTTGATCTCGATGATACCTTGTGGCCATTAAAGCCGACGTTAATGCATGCTGAGCATGAAACTTACGAATGGCTGAAAATTAATGCGGAATCATTAACGAAGCAATTTAGCCTTGCGGCCATGTCGGAATTTCGTTTTAAGCTTTTTAAAGAAGACATTCGATTCAAAAATCAAATTAGCCAGGTTCGCAAAGAAACGATTAAAGCCTTTGCGCTTCGTAGCGACTACTCAGAAACCGAAGCCATAGAGCTAGCCGAGCAGGCCTTTAACGTTCACTATCAGTTAAGGCAAAAAGTTAATTGCTACGAAGGTGTTGAAGAACTACTGTCGATACTGAGCCAAAATCATTTACTCGGCACCATTAGTAATGGTAATGCAGATGTTAAGCAGACATGTATCGGGCATCATTTTTCTTTCGCGCTATCTGCAGAGCATATTAATTCGAGTAAACCCGATGCACTTATTTTCGATACTGCACTAACGCGCATTCAAGATCTTTTAGATCAGCGTCTTGATCCATCAGAGGTCGTGCATGTTGGGGATGATTTTCTATGTGATGTTGTAGGAGCAAAGCGTGCGCAGTTTAAAGCCATATGGCTTGATGGTCATGAACATAAGCATGACTGCATAAAAAAGCCTGTGGCTAAAAAAGAGCATACTGAGTGTCGTCAATCTGAAGGGCTATCTAAAGGGCACTATAAAGAGCAATCGGAAAAACTATCTGAGGGAATAGTGGCTGATGCGATTATCAGCCACATAAAAGACTTACCAGCGGCGCTAATAAGTCTTAACCGTTAAAAAAACTATTCGATTTAACGGTTAAGTTTAATTTAAATAGGTCGGCTGCCGTAATTACTTTCGGGCTTACGTGGTGGATCACCCATTACGTTTGCTGCAACATTACTGATTTTTCCGCCACCATTTAAAAACTTAGCGACTTCATCATCTAATACTGAACGAACACGTTCGCGGCTCGCTGAGTTGCGTGTTTCTGCCACTTCATCTTTAGAGCCAATAAAAGAAAGATCAACCGCAGCGGTTGTATCTTTTTTAGCATTAGCTGCTTGCGCTTTAGTTGCTTTTTTTACATCTGATTTTTTCACGGTAACACTCTCATTTATATCAAAAACACACTATGTCTGGCATCGCCGACATTTCAAGTATGTATATTTATAGCTAAGAATAGCGAAAGCGCCATTGTTATTTTGCTAATACAGCGATCCTTTTTAAGGATTAGGCTAAACAATGCGGCAGACCACTAGATGTAGTAGCTTTTTCTTTTCGCGAGCACTAATAGTAAAACGGCATTATTTCTCATGGTTTTTTTATTGAAAAATTCGCGCATTGAGACTGATTGGGCTGCATGCCTATAAAGTTGTTTCTGCATGCCTTAATGGGAGAAAGCTATCGGACAACCTAACTATTTTATTTAGTTTTATACAGGCAAAAAAAAGGCCGCTAATGCGGCCTTTTAACTAGCAGAGAGTTTAAGCTGCTATACAGCATCGTTACCTGTTTCACCGGTACGAATACGAACTATTTGCTCTAGGTTAGCAACGAAGATTTTGCCATCGCCAATTTTGCCTGTATTAGCTGATGCTGTAATTGCTTCGATAACAACATCGACGAGCTCATCACTAACGGCGATCTCTAGCTTCACTTTAGGAAGAAAGTCGACAACGTATTCGGCACCACGGTACAGCTCGGTATGACCTTTTTGACGACCAAAACCTTTCACTTCAGTTACCGTTACGCCTTGTACGCCCACATCAGATAATGCGCTTCTAACGTCATCAAGTTTGAACGGTTTAACTATGGCTGTTACCAATTTCATGCGGTTGCTCCTAAATTCTAATTTTATCTGCATCTTTGATGTGCAGCACAATGGTACAAGGTACTGTTTCATCGGAAAAATGGCAAGTAATCTGGACGTGGAAGTGCTGAATTTAGCGGATGTTTGCTTTGTAATGCTGGTTTTTTAGTCTTTTTAATGGATCGTGATTTCTATGCACAAAAATGGGGCGCTTTTTATTTTTTTATGTCATGGATAAGGGGGATAGAGTGAGCTGATATACGAAATGCTTATGTATCATTTTTGAATT
>Ga0129327_10001569_pt1 | contig 13486 bp, 8 predicted proteins | sample CPBDNA_6_FD_111799 | JGI IMG/M metagenome (GOLD analysis project Ga0129327, IMG submission 111799) | Freshwater to marine salinity gradient microbial communities from Chesapeake Bay, USA - CPBay_Spr_31_0.8_DNA | ecosystem: Environmental > Aquatic > Marine > Coastal | place: USA: Chesapeake Bay... | reverse complement strand
TCTACTGTTTAAGCACTGCCGCCGCTTTGACGGTTGCAAGGGTCAAAAAAGATAGCGACTTTCAGCACACGACAGGCCTTGCCTGGCACAATTTCATAGGGTTGGACGCACAAATCTTACCCTTATACATTGTATCTCAGCCAAATTTGGCGCATGAATAATTTTTTAGTTCCACTTAAACCTTTCAAGTATTTTCATATTATGAATCCAAATATTGTAAAAATGCACGCTCCAAATACAGATAGTACCGCGTATCACGACGATGAAATCGATCTTGGTGAGTTGTTTGCAACGCTATGGGCACGCAAATTTTTTATCTTAGTACTTACAAGTATCACCGTCAGTTTAGCAGCTGTCTACGCCTTCTATGTGGCCAAACCTCTCTTTGGATCACAATCCAGTTTTGTCCTGAACCAAAAATCTGGCATGCCAAATTTGGGCAACCTTGGGGGTGTGGCGTCCTTAGTTGGCTTCAGGGTTGGTGGCCAAGGTCAGGGTGCAACACTGATGGACCGCATCATGTCGCGGGGTTTCATAGGCGAATTGGCAGAGCAATGGGAATTAGAAAAGGATCCCTTTTTCAATCCGGCATTACATGGCCCGGGCAAGCGCGATCGACTGCGCAGCTTATTGGGTATTTCCAGCTCAGATGAATTACCGCCTACCTCTGAGCAAATCACCGCCAGTCTCATCGCTACATTCCGTAAAAATGTGACCGTCGATGTGAAATCAAACGGGCTAATAGAGATCAAAACCCAACACAGAGATCCACAGAAAGCCGCCCGCTTGGCGAATGGTGTGGTGACTAAAGTGCTCGATGACCTCTTGCTGGAACAGCGGTCAAAAGACAGACAACAAATCGAATACCTCGCCTCAGAGCTTTTTATTGCGCAGGCAAAACTTGAGACCGCTGCACAGGATATGCAGGCGTATGCTATTGCAAATAATCTTGCCGTCACTCAAGAATTTCAACGCGCCTCTGCCCAGTTGTCGCGGATCAGAGAAACCGTAAAGACGCTGGAAGACTATAACCGGATCATTGTTTTCTTAAGGCAAGCCAGATCCCAAAACTCCCAGTGGGATGACGCGGCAAGAAAGTCAGCTTTTGCAAATTTTCCAGCCGTACACGACCAAGAGTTCCAAAGCCTTATGGGGTGGTCATCCAAAAATACTCGCCCAAATATGCCAACACGAAACACGCTTGAAAAGGCCGCTCTGCAGACCAACCAACGCCTTGAACGGATGATGCAATCAATGACCGATTTAGAGGTTCAGGCAAAACGCGATGCCGAGGCCGCTGTTGAACTTGCAAGATTGCAGCGCACCATCAAAGTGCAAGAAACCCTCTATGATGTTCTGGTACGACAATTCGAGACCCACAACTTATCTTCTGGCTTTCAAACCGATGTTGGAGATCTGTACGAAGTTGCAGTTCCCGCGCTTACACCCAGCGCGCCAAAAGTATCGCTTATCCTTGCGCTCGGGCTCGTTTTAGGCCTGTTTCTAGGTTGTGGCTTGGCACTTATTCTTGCCCTGCGTTCAGGCATACTGCATACAAAAAGCACCGTCTCTGCCGCCTTAAACTTGCCACTCAGCCATCAAAAATCACTGTCTGCGCTGAAAAAAAATTCGGCAGAGGCCGGCAAACTGGTGTCGTCTGTGCTGAACCATTCAAATCCAGACCTTGATGATTTTGTTGTGACCACTGCCGGAGATAAGGTGAAAACTATTGGGGTTTATGCCTTAAATCAAACAAAGACCGCGCGCGGTGCCGCGCTATATGTTGGTCAGAAGTTGGCAAAGTTTAGTGGTGCAACCGCCGTTCTGGATCTTGCCGAAACAATACCGACCAAAGGGCTCAAACCGCTGGAACGCTGCCCGCCCGGTGTGACAGGATGGCACCTTAACGATGGGCTTACAGTGTTTAAACTGACGTCCAGCTTAGACGCGGCGTTCTCGGATAAGTATCAACCCACTCTATCTGAACTCCAAACGGAATACTCCCATCTTCTTATTGTGTTTCCACCACTTGAAAACGGCCTCGCACTGGCACTCGCCAGCCGCAAACATGTGCAAAAAACACTGATTGTGGCCACCCCACGGCTTTGCCTGCGCGAAAACACCGAGCGCATGAACGCACTCTTAAGGCGGATGTCAGTGACGGCTCCACTTTTGATCTGTGATTAGGATATTTTTATGCTGAATTTAAGCCGATTATGCTGTCTTATTCTGCCCATCGCCTTAATCGGCTGTGACGGCGTATATATCCCACAATCCCTACCTTTGCGCGGCAAACCAACCGCCGGAGTCCAGCAAGAATTTGATATAAAAATCATCAGCCTCAATCAAAATGCGGTATTGAAGGCAAATGAAACACCATATTCTCGACCGGTTATTTCTGGAAATAACCTTAGCGGCCCAGCCATCACCACAAGTGAAAAAAACGCCGTAAGTGAACGTTGGCCAACCGTCACCCGCCCACCGCAATATAGGTTGGGGCCCGGCGACATTTTGTCGATTAGTTGGCAAGAGCCGAAGGGGTTGGCCGAAACGACGGCTTTGACTGCGTCCAAGGATCAATCAGTTATGGTCGGACCTGATGGCAGCATAACATTCGACGGAATAGGACCGATCTTTTTAGAGGGTTTAACACTCGAGAAAGCCCGCACGGCAATTTTCAACGCAGTGCATGAGGACCAAAAATCGAATTTTGTCTTTCTGAAAGAAAAACTTCCGTTATCCACCGCACCACGCATATACCGGGTGGGTGCTGGTGACGTCTTGATGTTTGGAAGCAACCAATCTGAACTATCCAAGACAGGCGAAATTAACGGGGCTTTTAAAAACAGAGTATTAATGGTTTCCATCCAAGGCTTTGTGAACTTACTCAATGCGGGCAAAGTGGACGTCCTGAACCTGAGCTTGAGTGAGGCGCGCGAAGCGATTGAACTGGCGCTGATCAGGGAGGGTTTGGACACCAATTTTGATCTGATTATCAGCGAGTATAATTCCCAAAACATTTTCCTCGGTGGCGCTGTGCTTGAACCGATATCTTTTGCCTACACCGATCATCCTGTTACTTTAAAGCAGATATTATTGTTGGGCGGCGTGAAAGCAAACCGTGATAACGACTCGATCATTCGACTTCACCGCGGCGGTCAACAATACCAGTTGTCTGCGAACAAATTGCTTTTAGACAGGATGGACCGGACCTTTTTTGCAGAACCGGGGGATGAAATTACTGTCGAGCCCTTGTTTGATACATTGCAGCTAGACCTCTCAATCACACAGTATCATTCGCAAAAGGTCTTGGTGACCCATCTTGATGGCGGAATCGTGATCCCCCTCGGCCCCCGACCGATCAGCATCCAAGAAATACTGATACAAGCAGGTCTCAACGTCACCCGAAACTCAAATTATCTAATTCGGCTGATTCGCAACCGCAGAGAATACCGCATTTCGGCCCGTCGCTTGCTGCTGGAAAACCCAAAAGAGGTTTTCTATGTGCAAGGCGGCGACAATATTATTGCCGAACCGCTGATCTATGCCCGTCAGTCTGCCATGATTACCGGAGCAGGCACAACCCCATCGCTGTTTGCCTTAAACGCCGAAAGCCGACCGTCTCTGGCAGATGCAATTTACGGCAGCAAAAGTCTCACAAAAATCACAGCCAACTTGCGACAGGTCTATGTGTTGCGGCAAAACCGAAAGGCTTATGACGCTTTTCAGTTGGATTTGTCCAACCCATCGCGATTAATTCTAGCGCGTAATTTCGAAATGCGCCCCGATGACATTGTCTATGTATCAACGCAGCCACTAAGTGAGTTTAACACGATCGCCAGCCAGTTGATTGCCACCTTTACCGGACTGCAGGACGTAACGCAGGAAATTGAAGGGTTTTAATCAAATTTGGCATTACCAATTGGAAATATTGTTGGTACCCAACTAGGTACCGTGCTGCCCAAACGCAAAAACCATCGGTTTACGAGGGCCGGTCCGCGCATAACGTATGGCCAGCAACACCCCCCAACGATAACTTGCCACAAACAGCCCTGTGCAGACAACACAAGCTATCAACGCCTGCGTATTGTGTGATCTGACAAAATAAGACAGTGCGACCGGTGCAGCCGCCAAGGGCAAAATAACAAGCGTGGCGAGCGGGTTGGTTAACGTACGGTTCTTTTTATTCAGAAAGGTAAGCTCCAAGGCGCGCATAACCATTTGATGAAAATGCAGCCTGTCTGGCTGATCAATCGGGCGACCACTTCTATAGCGTCGATAGATCGAAAAAAGCATATCGGCGATTGGCCAAAAGAACATTAACAAAATTGCAAAAGGCGCGATTTCAGAGTTTCGATTTAGCAACAAGATGGCAATCCAGACCAGAATATGCCCAACAGAATAAGCGCCCCCGTCGCCTAGGAAAATTTTTCCAAGCGGAAAATTGAAGATTAAAATACCCACCAGGCTGGCTGCCAGAATTGAACAAATGGAGGCCATTTCAATATCACCAACCAAATAGGCGAGGCTCCCCAAACCTATATCCACAATCAATGCGACACCCATGGCAAGGCCATTTAATCCATCAATCAGATTAAATGCGTGGCTGATGCCAGCGGAAATTATGACAGTCAACAATACAGCTAGGATGACATAGTCGGTTAAAAACGCCAGTGCAGAAATGCCCAAACTGGGAATCCAGCTGTTAAACAAGACCCCAGCAATCAAAGCCGAGACAAAAGACAAGATAAGTCGCAATCGCGTGCTGATATTAAATCCGGTATCTTCGCCTAATCCACCTAGGAAAACCGGAAGCGCAGACAGGCCAAGCAGTGTCGCAATTGATATCGCGTCAGATTTTTGAAGAAAACAGACGCCAACAAAATAACCCACAATAATTATTAATCCACCGATTCTGGGTGTCGGCAAACGATGAGAGAATTGCCGCGCCAAAGCAGTATGGCCTTTGGATGTGTGGCGTATATGAAGAGGTTTTGTCCATAAAACAATTAATGAAGCGATAAGCCCCGAAAAAACAATATAGAAATTACCAACTGACATAATTGTCATTTAAAAAATTCCTTAAAATAACTGTAGCCTAAAGTTATTCATCATTTTAAAATAATTAATAAAAGGATACTTTTAATTTAGAGTAATAGTTAATAAAATTCTGTAGTAATTTTTACGGCGACATATCAAAGTATTAGGTGATTAAGGTATGTTACTGCAGAATATTTATACTATTATGATGTTCAAAATAAAATATTTGATATTGTTTTTATATGCTTTAACTAAATACCAATATTTAAATAGGTGCTTTTATAGTAAATGCCTACGTGACGCTATTGGCAAATTCTCACCCCAATTATGCTAACTTCCCCCCCCTTGCGCAAAGTTATCCTAACTGTAATCTTTGATTGACTTAATTTCAACCTAAAGTGTAATAAAAGAGGCCCAAGTGTCAAGTCTAATCTTGAAACTGCGCATAATATAGCTCTGCACGACCCCGATCGAAGACTAGCAGACCTAAACGCAATAGGTTTCAGTTCATCCATCATGATTTTTTGATAAAAATACTTAGATACCCCTCAAAAACCACTTAAGAGAGGGCAATTTGATGTCATATTTCGATTTTCAATACCTGCAGGTTGACGGGCTTGGCCTGCGCTTTGGCCATTTTGAGACATATTCCACCAACACTACTGATCATACTTTTCATTAATGCGCTACATAGTGCAAAACGATAGGAAGTTTCAGATCAAACCTCAAAAAAGCGCCGCCCTGAAAGCCAATTCATGTGCCGGCAAATTCTCTGATAGAACTACATCAAATCCACTAAATGCCGCCCAGACCACAACGGGGGTCTGCGGTCCTACGCCCAGAATGTTACGACCGCGATGTTTCAGTTCGCATTACGATTGATTATCCACCCGTCTGCCATTGAAACGGGCGGCCTAATTACAGCACATAGCGGCTTAAATCGGTCGACCGGCTTAACGCGCCAAGGTTTTTCTCAACAAAGGCATCATCGACAGTGATTTCATCTCCAGAGCGGTCCGGAGCGGTAAATGACAATTCTTCAAACACCCGCTCCAAAACCGTATACAGGCGACGTGCACCGATATTTTCAATGCTGTGATTGACCTCAGCGGCGATTCGCGCCAGCGCTGCGATGCCGTCTTCAGTAAAGCGAACTGTTACCTCTTCGGTCTGCATCAGCGCGGTATATTGCCGGGTCAAAGCATTGTCCGTCTCGGTCAGAATGCGCACAAAATCTTCTTCTGTTAGGGCGCGCAATTCTACGCGGATCGGCAGACGACCCTGCAGTTCGGGTAAAAGATCAGACGGTTTGGCGATATGAAACGCCCCAGATGCGATAAAGAGAATATGATCTGTTTTCACTGGCCCGTGTTTGGTTGAGACCACCGTTCCCTCAATCAATGGCAACAGATCGCGTTGTACGCCTTCGCGGGAAACATCGCCACCACGGGCATCACTGCGCGCACAGACCTTGTCGATCTCGTCAAGAAACACGATGCCATTTTCTTCCACTGCGGCCAACGCGCTGCGGGTCACCACCTCGTCTTCCAGCAGTTTATCCGCCTCTTCCCCGATCAGAAGCTCATAACTTTCGGCAACAGTCAGTTTGCGCCTCACGGTGCGATTGCCAAGCGCCTTGCCAAACAAATCACCAATATTCATCATGCCCATCTGTCCCTGCGGTTGGCCGGGGATATCAAACATCGGCATTGGGTTCGAGCTGTCTGCGACATCCAGCTCAATCTCGGTGTTATCAAGTTCGCCAGAGCGGAGCTTTTTACGGAACATCTCACGCGTCCCACTGCGCGCCTCACTACCAGCAATCGCATCAATGACGCGCTCTTCTGCGGCATGCTGGGCGTTGGCAGTCACCTCTTCGCGCATCAAATCACGGGTCATCGCAATCGCACTGTCCACCAGATCGCGAACAATCTGTTCAACGTCGCGTCCAACATATCCAACTTCGGTAAACTTGGTGGCCTCTACCTTGATAAAGGGAGCTTTGGTCAGCTTGGCCAAGCGCCGGCTGATTTCAGTTTTCCCCACCCCCGTCGGCCCGATCATCAAGATATTTTTCGGATAAACCTCGTCGCGCAGATCATCGCCCAACTGCTTTCGCCGCCACCGGTTGCGCAACGCCACAGCGACTGCACGTTTGGCATCTTTCTGTCCAATGATAAAACGGTCCAATTCCGAGACAATCTCGCGGGGGGTTAAGTCGGTCATTTATACCTCTGATACATACGGGGGAAGCCGGGATTTACCGGGAAAAACAGGTAAGATGCGCATTACTGCGGCGCGGATCTGCACCCACCAAGTGCCGATCGTGGTGAAAAAGCCACCGATAATGGCAACCACCATAAAGCCACCAACCTGGTCGCCAAAGCTGGCCGTTGCAGCCCAGACAATCACCGCAGCAAAGTAAAACAACCCAGCGGTCAAAAATGATCGCCGGTCAATCACAATAGCAAACAGCGTCACAAAGCACATCAACAGAGCCGTCAATACATAGCCGCGCGTATCGCCTAAGTTATACAGCGACATGGCGCAGGTGTTGACCAAAGCCGGGGCCGCCAGAATATGCAACCAGAACCCGGTGACCGCATGGCGGCTGATCCGGTGGGGATCTTTCATATCAAACCACAGACCTGCCGCCATCATTGCAAGGCCAAAACCCAAAGAGGCCAACGCCACGCTTGAACCCTGCCCCAGATCAAACAGTGCCGCTGGAAAGTTTGATGCGAGAAAAAACCACTCTCCGCCGTCTATTACAACACCATAGACAAAGGCCATACAAAACAACCCGAACAAAAACATCGCAAATGGTAACTTAAACACATGGAAATAGCCCAGCATCGTGACCATTCCAATGGCTGATATAATCAAGAACGGGGTTTCATCCCGGATCTGTTCAATGACCAGAAAACTGCCAAAAAACGCCGTACTGCTAATTGCTGTACCTACCGCCAAAGCAATACTGGGCAAGCTCATGCGCCGCTCAAGCGTGTAATACCGCGCCAGCATCAAGCATATGAAAAAACCCAGCCCCGCTCCCCAAGACCATGAAACAAAAAGCACGGTAAGCCCGACAACGCCCCCGGTCAGCAGACCCAACCCAATCGTGACAAAAATTTCCGCAAAGCCTTTAAAAAACTCAAAAGGTTCCTCATCGGCCAACATCGCATTGCGGTACCCCATACGGGCCTGAGCATGCGCGATTAAAGTCGCAGCCTGCGCTTCGGTCACAATGCCGGCCTGTACGGCCGAGCGCATGTCATCGGTGCTGAGTTTGGCGGTACCAGCCTCGCTCATGAAGCAATCGCCTCAACAGTCAGTTTGCCGTTGGTATAAACGCAAATATCAGCGGCTATGGCCATTGCATCACGGGCCACGTCTTCGGCAGATTTATCGCTATCCATCATCGCACGCGCTGCAGCCAGCGCATAGTTTCCACCCGATCCAATAGCGGCTATATTGTGCTCAGGTTCTAAAACATCGCCAGCTCCGGTAATCACCAACAGCTGTTTACCATCGGTTACGATTAACATCGCCTCGAGCTTTTGGAGGTATTTATCGGTGCGCCAATCCTTGGCCAGTTCCACGCTCGCGCGGGCCAGCTGACCGGGCGTCGCCTCTAACTTCGCCTCCAGACGTTCCAGCAAAGTAAAAGCATCAGCAGTAGAGCCGGCAAATCCGGCCACCACGTCGAAGCCTCCCGGAGACAACCGGCGCACTTTGCGCGCGGTGCCTTTAATCACTGTTTGACCCAAAGACACCTGTCCATCGCCCGCAATCACCACCTCGTCACCTTTTTTAACACCAATAATCGTGGTGCCATGCCAACCGGGAAAGGATACGTCGGTCATATTAATCTCCTGAGAACTGGTATTTATATGCAACTTGGCAAGCCAAGGTACAAGAGCCGGTGTCTATTAGGCCTTAGCACTTTACAAACGCCCGTGTAACAGCTGCCACACGCATAAAAAAAAGGCGCCCGATGACGCCCTTTTTCAGATTTTGACCTACTGGATACTCAAACGGTTTCATCAATCCAGCTTTGCAGCGCTGCTTTCGGCGCGGCACCGGCACGATTCGATACCACTTCACCATCTTTAAAAATAAACAGCGCCGGAATGCCGCGAATGCCCAAAGCCGCTGCGGTATCTGGATTACTATCAACATCAATTTTGGCAATTTTTATCTTATCGCCGTATTCAGCAGCCAGTTCTTCGAGCGCTGGACCGATTTGTTTACAAGGCCCGCACCATTCGGCCCAAAAATCGACCACAACAGGAATGGTGGAATTTTTAACTTCGGCCTCGAATGTATCGTCGGTAACAGCAACAGTTGACATGGGGTATCTCCTAACGGGGGTATCAAGCTTACCTTAGAGATAGGGGCGCCACAGGGCACCGTCAAGAGACGTCAGCCCTCGAAAGAGCGTCACCCAGCAGACCATCAGGTAAAGACATCAGCGTTGCGGTTTTTGTCCATAAAATAGCCATTGTTATTTTACGGTCGGGATAGATTTGTTTCAGCGCCTCGGCATAGGCCCCCATTTGCCGTAAAATTCCTTCGGGGCAATGTGCCACCTCGGCCGGAACAGCCACGTTTGATTTAAAGTCAATCGCTAAAACTTCGGCTTTATTGATCACCAAGCGATCTATTGTGCCATGGATACCGCGGCCGTCCAGGCTGGGCAGCTCAGCGCTGACATCAACTTCGGCCAACGCCTCGGGGATGAAAATCTTACGCAACTCAGGCTTGGTTAACAAAGCCGTTGCCTCGGCAAGCAAGTTGGCTGTATCCACCCCACCGCAAGCTTGATTTGTTGTAGAAAGCAAGTTAGCCGCCAACACAGGCCAATCGGATTCGGGCCGTGTGGGCAAATGTTCCAACAACAGGTGAATCAACTGACCACTCTGCAGCGCGGTTTCCGTATCTGCGCCACGCTCATCTGACAGGGCTTTAGCGCCACCCAAGTTTGATGGGCTCAGCGTCTCTGTGGGGGCTATCACGGCAGGAGCTGGCTGGGTGGCAAAGGCTGGCAGTGGCGGGGGGCTTTCGGCAGTATCACGGGGGTGCATTTCCGAGACCAGCGCCGTCCAATCACCGTTTTCCAATCTTTGCCCAGCGCCGGTATCAAAGCGATGCGCGGTTGCTCCAGCCGCCGAAAGCCCCGCAGATACGCGGCTGTACCAATCGTTGCCATCTTTGCTTAAATCACCCGCTGCGGCGACGATCAGCCATTTTTCAGCGCGGGTGATAGCGACGTATAACAACCGATCCCGTTCATAGGCCTGACGCTGCTTCATTTTTTCAATCAAATCGCGGGTGAACTGTGGCCGTTCATCAGCGGCACCAGACCAAAGCGGCCGATCCCCCGTATTAAGGATCTGATCATCAATCTTAATATCACGCCGCGCCGTATCGGGCAGGATAACAATCGGCGCTTCCAAGCCCTTGGCGCCATGCACGGTCATCACCCGTATCTGATTGCTGTTGCTGTCGATCTGACGCTTGATCTGCAACTTGTCAGTTTGCATCCAAATCAAAAATCCGATCAGGCTCGGTGTTGTACCCTGTTCATAGTTCAAGGCTTGCGACAGCAGTGCGTCGATGCCATCTTCTGCTTCGACACCGAGGCGCGCCAACAATTTACACCGCCCGTCATAGCGGGTTAAAATCCGCTCGATCAACTCATAGGGACGCAGAAAATCAGTCTGCCCCATCAGTGCCTCAAGCATGGATACCAGCGCAGGATAACAGTCGCGTTTCTGCCGCAGCGTCTGCCATAAAAACGGTTCACTGCGGCCGTGCGCCAGACTGAAAAGAGCTTGTTCATCCCAGCCAAATAAAGGCGATTTCAAAATCACCGCCAGCGAAAGACTGTCTTCAGGGGTGGCAAGAAACGCCAGCATCGCCGTGAGATCACGCACTGCAATTTCAGCCCCGACCTTGAGCCGGTCCGCACCAGCGATTGGCAAACCGCGCGCTTTACAGGCCCGGATCAATTCTTCAAACAACTCAGAACGCCGTTGCACAAGAACGAGAAAATCACCCGGTTGCACAGGACGCGCCACTGTCGCGGGCCCAGCGTTTGCACCCGTAGGCAGCAGCGTTTTTTCATCGATCAGCCGCTGAATTTCAGCGGCAACGCGTTGGGCCAAAACCACACTGTGATGCTGCGCGCCAAGCCGGTCCACCGGGTCATACCACACACTTTCGGCATCGGGCGCGCCACGCGGCACCACGGGCCATAAATCCACCCGCCCCGGCATATCAGTTTTAAAGGCCCGATGCAGCGATGTTTTACCAAAACCCGAGGCAATATGGTCATGAAATGTGCAATCCACAAGCCGCAGGATTGCCTCGGCCGAGCGAAACGAATATTCAAGGGTCAAATCCTGAAATGGCTGGGACAGCGCGTTTAATTTGAGGCTGAACTCTTGTTTCATACGGTCAAACTCTGACGGGTCGGCACCCTGAAAAGAATAGATAGATTGCTTTTTATCGCCGACGACAAAGACTGTGCGGGTGATATCAGACCGCGCGCCCTGCCCGCTGGTAAACTCCTGTGCCAGCTTTTCAATCACCTGCCATTGCACCGGACTGGTATCCTGCGCCTCATCGACCAAAATATGGTCAATGCCACCGTCAAGCCGGTACAGCACCCATTGTGCCAGCGCCGGATCGGTCAGAAGATCCCGCGCCTTGAGGATCAGGTCGTCAAAATCAAGCCAGCCCCTTTGCAGTTTCTGCGCCTCATAGCGTTGGACAAAACGCTGCGCAAATGCGCCAAGAGCCACCGTTTTCTCGGCAGCATTCAGGCACAGCCGCTGTTCACGCGCGGTCTCAACGCGGCACATCCAATCATCGATCCGTGCCATATCAACCGACAGCACCCCGGTTTGCAACTTTTTGGTGGGAAATTTGCCCAGCTTGGCCGCGAACGGAGTACTGGTTTTCGCACCGGTCAGAAACACATTTTCCAGAACCTTCAGAGCCACCAGCGTCTGGCCCTTGGCTTGGGCAAGTTTTTCAGCATTTTTCTGATCGTTTGTGGTGCCGGTTTTCAACCCTGCAATCAACCGATCCAAAAGCTGCTCTTCGCCGCCAATGAACGCCATCGCCAACAGATCCGCTTGGCAGAACCCCAACGGCAAGCCCAGATCACCATAGATTTCATCGCTGTCAATTGTATTGGAAAATAACGCCTTATTGCGTATGATTGCGCCACAAATCTCGTCAAAATCGACGGCATTAATCTGTTTGGCAAGCCGCGCAACCAACGCGGTTTCGGACCCCATTGCCATCTGTTCAACGCAGTCACCACGCATTTGCAAGCTTGCGCGGTCGTCCATTTCTTTAAAGTTCGGGCTGACCCCAGCTTCCAACGGGAATCGGCGCAGCAAAGCGGCACAAAACGAGTGGATCGTTTGAATTTTCAAACCGCCGGGGGCTTCGATTGCGCGGGCAAACAACGTGCGGGCGTGGCGCAGCTTGTCCTTTGTCATCCGTTCCGCGATCCCGAGCGTGCTTAGTTCAGACCGCAGCGCCACATCGGGTTTCATGGCCCAACCACCCAAGCGTTTGAACAACCGGTTCTGCATCTCACTGGCCGCAGCCTTGGTATAGGTCAGACATAAAATATGTTCAGGCGAGACATCCTCGAGCAACAACCGCGCCACCCTGTCGGTCAACACCCGTGTCTTGCCCGAACCGGCATTGGCCGACACCCAGGTCGACACGCCGGGTTCTGCGGCCTGCATCTGGCGTTCACTGGCAGCATCACGTTTCATGGTTTCACCATCTGTACAGTGGCAGGTATTGTCACATCCCATTCGCCAAATCGTGCCAGCTGGTCATAATCACTGGGTGTTTTATCACTTTGCATGGCGCGACGCGCGGTATAGCCTTGGGCGGGATCTTGATAGGCTTTTATCAATGCGTGGAACGCCTCCCACACCTGCATGGGAGGTTCATCATCCAATGGGGCTGCAGTGGTCACCGGCTTGCTGCCAAGCCCAATATAGATTGCCTCAGCCACAGAAACTGGCCCCAGCCCCTCAAAATCCCCATTTTCCGCCATCGCAGCCTCAAGCAATAGCTGCTTGTCAAAATAGCGCTGTTCTGACGGGCTAGGCGGCAAGCCAGTTTTATAATCATAGATATAAGCACGCCCGTCAGCCGCTAAATCGATACGGTCGGCTTTTGCGGTCAGGCTAAAGCCCAGATCCGCAAGTGTCGCGCGGGCTTTAACCTCAAACTCCACCGGTTGGGCCAGCGCCAATCGGTCAGCCTCCCCTGATACGAACCAATCAGCTGTGCGGGCAATGCGCGCATACCAAAGCGCGCGGGTAGCAGCCCAAGGCACATCCTGTTGCAGTTTATCAGCGCTAATATCTAACATAATGCGCGTGCTCAGATGGCCGGGATCAGCCTG